>Ga0209700_105521_pt1 | contig 21220 bp, 10 predicted proteins | sample SiratroredBW_FD_187528 | JGI IMG/M metagenome (GOLD analysis project Ga0209700, IMG submission 187528) | Root nodule microbial communities of legume samples collected from California, USA - Siratro red BW (SPAdes) (version 2) | ecosystem: Host-associated > Plants > Roots > Nodule | place: USA... | reverse complement strand
TTATATATATATATTTAAAAAAAAAAAAAAAACTTCTGAGAAAAACTGCACTAGAATAAAAAATTTCCCACAAAATAGACTAGTAAGAAATAAAAGAGTAATGGATCTAGTACCAATTGAACAGGATTAGAAGAAACTGGTCTTCTACTCTACCAAAAAATAAACAGAATCACGAAAAAACACTCCATATATCTTCTAACCACATTCCCCTGCTTATAAATAAGTTCTTCTTCATCGGCTCACAAGCAGCATCATATTCCTCAGCACCATAACAAACGCTACCATCTTCTCCACATAGGAAAACAAATGTCCCTCATTCCCTCTTCCTTCTTCGGCAGAAGAAGAGCTGACTCACCCCACCAACCAACCTGGGAGCCCTACCAAGCCCAGGAACACCACCCCATGGGCCTCACACACTCCAACCCACCACCACTGTTCATGGCTTTTCCCGCCGAACCCTCCCCGCTCCTAAACTCCCACATAGAGTTCAAGGAGACTCCGGAGGCGCACGTGTACAAGGCGCACCTTCCCGGGTACAAGCGCAACGATGTGCGTGTGGAGGTGGACGACGACAGGGTTCTCTGCATCGTTTGCGGGAAGAGCGTGGAGAAGGAGGAGCAGCGAGAAGGCTGGCACCGCGTAGAACTCTCCAGCGGTCACTTCATTCAGCGCCTCACTCTCCCCGAAAACTCACTTGTCGACCACGTCAAGGCCTTCATGGAAAACGGGGTCCTCACCATTACTGTTCCTAAACACAACAAAGCCTCTCACACTCGTGTCAGAAACATTAACATTTCTTCTCGTCCTGAACCCAAGTTTAGGAACTGAAACTCAACCGTTATCTTTGTACGTGTCTAAATAATATAACTAAAGTTGTGTGCGTGAGTCTATCCTTTTGCATGCTTTCAGCTATATATGTTATCGGGTATTGGATCAATAATTAATTTGGGGGATTCGTTACCTTCCAAACAAACACCATGGAAAATTGCAGAGGCAAAATAATTGTTACACGCTGCTTTGGTATTTTTGTTGGAATTTTTTTATAAGATATCTTAATATTATCCATTTTCAACTCCGAAACCTTAAAGTTTAGTATGTATGTTTTTTTTTTTCTTATAAAATGATGGTGAAATGATGTATTTTCAAGTCAAAACTTTGAAGAGTTCGTAAGTTTTTTTTTTTCTTTCTCAATTCTTTTTATTAAAGAGTTAATATATAACTTTTAATTCAACCTTATTCAAGTAATCCTCTTCTGCAAGATGACAAGAAATAAACTTTTCCATGACCTCTAATCCTTAATTAATTTGAATTGGTGGTGAAAACTTTATCATGGTTTTACTCAACTTGTGTTTGAAGTAAGATACATGTGATGCTTTTAAAATAAAAGAGGTTAAATGATCGGTATGGAGTACACTTATGATTATGTTCATGCATATAGTTTCTCTTGGATTTCACTTTCACCGTTCACTACGAGAAAAAAAAAAATTTAGAGATTAATTTTTAGGTAACAAATGAAATTGTTACTAACTGTGATTAAAATAATTACCAAATTAATTTTTGGTTGCTAAATAACTACAAAATAAAAATAATGATTAATTTAGTGACCAATTAAGTTAAGATAATTGGTATCTAATATTAGCTACCAATTATCTTAACTTAATTGGTCACTAAATTTAATCATTATTTTTATTTTGTAGTTATTTAGCAACCAAAATTTAATTTAATAAATATTTTGATTTCAATTAGTAACAATTTCATTTGATAACTAAAAATTAATTTTTAAATAATTTTTTTCTTGTAATGATTTTTACTCGTAATTATTTTTATACTATTACACATATGACTATATGTCTATTCATTTTTTTTGTTTCTTTCGCTCATACACCAAAAACATCGTAGGGGTAAGACAGAATCTATAGTCCCACTTGTTGGAAAACATGATAGGACATGTAGGGAAAAGTGAAATTGTAAAATCAAATGAAAAGAAATGGCATCTGATGCTTCAATTTTAAACCAAAATTGTAACAATCATATAAACAATTTTGACTAATCAACACGTATAGAAAATTATTTCACATATCTTGTCCATGTGCAGAGGCACATCACAGTATATTTATTCAATATAAAACTAAATTACAACTTTTTTCTAAAAAACTTTAAAAGGAAAAAAAAAAAAAAAAAAAGAAAACTCTCTCAGTCACAATTTTCAGATACCTTAGAAACACTCAATTATAGGTTTTATTGACCTTCTCTTATAGCGTTATACCCTGTGTAGATGATATGATTCCTTTTATCCCAAAATATCTATTCAATATACAACTTACATTCTAATCCGAAAAGAAGAAACAAATATCTAATTAAAGATAATAGTTTAAACTTAAATAACATCCTATAAATTTGAAATTATTATTTTTTAATATACTTTGCATCGTACCTCGTAATGCATAAAATAATCAATTAAAATAAATCCTAAATATAAAAGTTGACAGTATACAAGCTAATAATAAGTAATCGTATAACCTTCAAAATATGACCAGTTGTAGCCCTGTATTTTTTTTTTTTAACAGCACCACTTTAAGATTTAATAAACAAGCATAAAAAAGATTGAGCAAAACTGGAAAAGTTGTCTACAAATATTTAAGTGTTTTTCTCCACTAAATCTAAAAAATATAGCTAACACACACCATCTAAAAATATAACTAACATACATCTGATCATTGGTGCATTGCAAGACTGAATTGTGAATCTGAAATTAATTCATCTCCTCAATTGTATATAATAAGATTTCCAAAAAGATCTTCGAAAATTAAATAATTAGATATTTATAATTATGAGTGATAATTACTTATCATCATTTAAAGAAGGGATAACAATACAAAAAAAAAGCATAAAACCATTTTTTTATAACATGTTATCGGATCAGTTACAATCTAGAAATTTCCTCTTGTTTGTGATAGCAAACTAAGTAACAACTGCTTTACGGAGTTATGAAGTTATGAAGTCTTAAAGTAACATATTCTGTTCAATTGTGTGTGGGGAGGACTATGTTGAAAAAGTTACCAACTAGACTAACCTAGAGAAGAGAGGAGTTACAGTTTCTAGTAACTTATTTCCTTTGTATAATAAGGTTGAGGAAATTATCCAACATGTGTTCATTAATTGTGAAATTGCACAAAAAGTGAATGATAATTGTGATAGATAAATAGGAATTTTATTTGGAAGGCAACAAACAATTGTAAACAATTACTATAATTTTTATCTGTCATGTTGTAATAGGAAAACAAATGTAGTATGGAAGGATGTGTGAGTGACTATTGTGTGGGAGATTTGATACCAAAGGAATATAATAGTGTTTAAAAATGAGATAGTGGATGATGTGAAAATTTTCACACTAGCACAACTCAAAGCATGGTCATGGGCAAAGTGTAGATGGGAAAGGATTATTCTGTTTTAGATTGACATATTTGCCCTCTAATTTGTCTATGTAGTATTACTTAATTTATGTATAGTTGAATGAGGTGTGAACTATAGGGAGGAATGACTCTGGAGGAAAATGTTGGGGGGAGTGGCAGGTTTACTGTTGGTATATGTGTGGTTGTGTTGTGATTGCAGGTAGCAGCGATCTTTGGTTGATGGTTTGCACGAAGTCCAAATTGGAGTAAACAATAGGTAGTCTAAAAAGTCCTGAAAAGTGGAACTATGACTTACTCTTAATCAATGAGCTTCGCAATAATTTGTTCGCAGCACAAGAATAATGTACCTAGGGTCAGCCTTTGTGTTATCATACAGTTCACTACTTTGTGTAGTTGATTTTCCTATTATGAAACTTGAATGTTGTTTGGTTCGATTATTAAGTTGGTATTGCACTAAGATGACCTTAGTATTTTGTATATGTTCGTAAGAATTATTAGTTTAAGTTGTAAACTGTTAAACAGTGAACTTCTGCTTTGTAATAGGGTTAGAGCACCTGTAAAGTGTTCTTATTAATTTATTTTTCATTGTCAAAAAGAAAGAAAATCAACAACGGATTCATGCACAGTCAGTCAACAGGGGAACAAACACAAACAAGAGGGATGGTGTCAGGTTTAGTATCAAAGAGGAGCAAACAAAGTGGTTCAAGGAAAGCTATGTTGGAAGACTATACAAGTGCAAACACGTTGATTCGATCAAGGAAAGCCTCATCCTTAAGGAGTATAAGTGTCCTGCGAGTGAGTTAGCTCAATGATAATATGGTGCTTATCACTGGAATAAATGGAACAAGCGAAAGCAAGGTAATCGAGGGGAATAAATAAGAGCAACAGTCGATTCAATAGTCGACTCAATAGTCAATGAAACCAAACAAAGTGGGCTAATTGCTAAATGACTTATGTTTGAAGTACAAAAAGAGAAGTGTTATGCAATATTGAGAGATGTAGGTGTTAGGTCAGTCCACATAAGACAAAAGGCACTAATGAATATAGTCACCATAGTTTTTAGTTAATTCAAAATTGGTCCACAAAGAGTCTTGAGTCTTACAATTATAAATTATTGATTCAACTCAGTTGTTATGTTATACATCTAATGTATGTGTCTCTTGTTTATGCAGGACCTAGATGATAGGGATACAAATGCTAGCTTTAACTACTCAACAGAAATGTGAATAAATGAGAATTACATTGTTTTGGTGTAAAGGTTCAAAGACATGTAAGCATCAGTGCAGCCAATTATTAAGTCAGTTGGATGGGAAAGCAAAACAAATCAACAAGATGAGGAATACAATATATGTATTTTACCTGCATTAAGAACTATTAGAAGTGGACTTTAAGCCTAACTCAACTTTACAAAACCGACTTGTAAGGTGAGATTTGCACCCACTTATAAACTATTGAAAATGTCTCATCTCTAGTTCGGTGTGGGATCTCCAACATACCCCCTCATGCCGAGACTCCTCAACTCGAGCGTAAAACTTATATGTAAGAATGATTTGACAACAGTTCAATAGCGAGTATCCCAATAGTCCAACGACCTTGCTAGGATAGGCTCTGATACTATATTAGAAGTGAACTTTAAACCTAACTCAACCTTACAAAACCAACTTATAAGGTAAGGTTTACACCTACTTATAAACTATTAAAAAAAACTTATCTTATAGGATCTTTAACAAAAACAATATACATGCATGCAATAGTCTGAAGTACACGAAAAAACTAGAATTCAGCGATTTTTGTTAGAACAAGTAAAATAAATTAGCAAAGATTGGAGGTTATGGAAGAAGTCTTTAATTTGCAGAGATATTAAATATATTAGAATAGCATGATAGGGACAAAATCTGCAACAACCAAAAAGTTAATTTTGATTTTAAAGATACTATCTTTTATTGGGATTAGAATTTTGTAAAATATCCTCGCCGAAAATATTGATATAGCAAATTTTTGTATTAATTTTTTTATGTAAAGATACAAATATTTTCTAGGTACTTTATTTTTTATTAATATATTATTTATTATTGATATAAAAAATTTAAAATTTAAACGAATATAACAAAAATGTAAGATTATCATATCTGGGAACGTTCAATGTCTATCTCAAAAACATTTTAATGATAACATAATTTAATATTTGAATGAAATCCTCTAAAAATTACAAATCTAATCACTAGTAAATTTTTAGAATGGAACTTGCAATAATATGATTAAAATTTTCGCAAATCTTTTCACAAAGCTTAAATCCGCTTATAAATAGGATAACATGATTTAAATATTGAAAACTATGTTAATTAACATGTACAAAGATATTAAAAGCGAAACGATTTTCCTGTTAAGCAAGGTCTTTAAGAAAACCATAGTTAACCATACAAGAGAAAAAGAAATTTATACTATAATTCATTTTTATCCAAGATTATGTGAATCTTGATATATGACATATAATAAAAAACATTTAATTAAGATTTAAATACTTTATAAATTTATGTATTTTTAAATGAATTTTTATTGAAAAATTTTATTCTATTGAATGCTTGAAATAAAATTTATTTCATCTAAATACTCTTTGATTTTGCTGTTAATGAGATGATATAGTCATTATTTCCACTACAAGAAAAAAGTTATTTAAGGACCAACTTTTAACTACCAAATGAAATGGTTACTAAGTGTATTGAAAAATTTTATTCTATTGAATGCTTGAAATAAAATTTATTTCATCTAAGTACTCTATTTGATTTTGCTGTTAATGAGATGATATAGTCATTATTTCCACTACAAGAAAAAAGTTATTTAGAGACCAATTTTTAGCTATCAAATAAAATGGTTACTAATTGTGAGTAAAATAGTCATCAAATTAGATTTTGGTTGTTAAATAACTACAAAATAGAAGTAATGATTGAATTTAGTGACTAATTAAGTCAAATAATTGGTATCTAACATTACCTACCAAAGTTTTAGTGACCTATGCCATTAAATTCTAAATTGGTATCTAATTAGGTCACTAAAACTTAGCTAATGTTAGATACCAATTATTTGACTTAATTGGTTACTAAATTCAACCATTACTTCTATTTTGTAGTTATTAAGCAACCAAAATCTAATTTGGTGACTATTTTGATCACAATTAGCAACCATTTCATTTGATAGCTAAAAATTGGTCTCTAAATAACTTTTTTCTTGTAGTGTTCCATCATCTCATCTCTAACTTGTCGGTTAACTTTCATTTGACTTGTCCATTAACTCACCTTAAAAAAAACAAGAAAGTTTGTTCGGAAGTGTAACTTGTCGGTTAACTTTCATTTGACTTGTCCATTAACTCACCTTAAAAAAAACAAGAAAGTTTGTTCGGAAGTGATTGGAAAGAGGAAAACAACTAGTTGATGAGTGAATTAGAGACTAAAAAACATAAGTAATGATCATTAATAACAAAAGTTAAACTATAGTATACTTATATATAAAAATAAAACATATTACTACAATTTATAAATTACTTAAAACTTAAATAAAAAATAATACTATCTCAAACATTTTTTAACACAATCCTCTATTAATCTAAATATAAACATTCTTTTACTTATTTTTGTAAACTTTCTAAGCAATGAACAATTTAGATAAATTTATTTATAAAAGTTTATAAGAGACCCAAAATAGGTATGCTATATTTTTTTAATAATTAAAATTTATTTCTATAAAAGTCAATTTCTTAGAATTCTTTCATGGGAATACTTTAATTTTTTTTATTTTTTTAACTTGTTTTATAACTATTTTTTTCCTATTGTCCATAAAAACGAAACTAGCACCAATCGAAAGCGGAGCCAACTTAAATTAATAAAGTTATCTACTATTTTTATTCTAAAATAACTATACTTTTAACTTTAAAAAAATTCTAACTTGGCTCAATTTTTTATGAATTATCGAATATATTTCTTTAATTTGCGCCTAAAGAAATTATACTAGTGTTTTTAAAAGCAAATAAAACTAATGCATTTATTGAAATAGTAATTTAAAAAAGTAAGGATGTTCTTATTAAGCAAATAAACCAAAAAAAAATCGTGGAACTTTAAAAATAATTAATGTAATTAACTAATTTATAACACTATTTTATTAATTGATATGTCTCTTAAGGTGACATGCACTTATATTATTTAAACTAAAGAGTTTCTAACTAACGTGTCATATATGCATATACAGAGTCTCAAAGTAACGTTATATTTTTACAAATATGTTGGCATAACACGACTCAAACAAAACACAAAAAGCGATCGCATTATATATATACACACACATACACGTGTATACGTAAGAAGAAATAAGAAAAAAAAAAGTTGGAAAAGTGATAAAGAAATTAAAGGGAATATTCGTTAGATGGAAAACATACAAAAAAACGTAGAGGAATAAACTAAATAAAGGAATTTAGTACGTATATTGAAATATTTAACAAAAAGTAGAATTTATTTTAAATTGCTTACAAGAGATAAACATATAGGCATGCAGATCTATATCCAATACGATTAGCTAACCAGCTTATTTATAGTCGAAATATTCTTATAATTTTTCATTTATAAGAATTTTTCAAACAAAATCTAATAACAGTAATATCCTAATAGCGATTAACATAAATCAAAGTTCTAAAAAAAATAAAAAATCACGATACATGTAGATCATAAACTTTGGTAGTCCAAATCTAACGTTTGTAACAAGGAAAAGAAAGTGAATCGATGGAGGGCCCCATCACGCTCTGAAAATCCTAGAGCTAAAGTGCTTCTTCATAGCCTGCTTTTCCTTTAATTTCCCTTTGGGTTTTCTTGCACACCAAAAATGGTTAAATTTTAATCATAGAACGTACCGCTTGCTTGCATACGAATTATGGAACAATTTTCACGAACCAGAATCAAATCTTCATGTTCAATTCTGTCATTTCCCAACCGACACCAACGTTGCTACGCATACTATATAAACCTTAATCCATGTACCATGTTCATCCCTACGTTAGTGTTACATGTACACGTTACTTGATTGGTTCCATATGTTATCGACGGCCACCGCAGATGGGGTTCCGGCGCCGTACAACTCAACGGTGGCTACACGGCTGGGGGGGCGGCGGATTCCTATACACACGACGTTCTACTGGGGGCATAAGGTGGACATACTTTTCCGGTGTTGGCCGGGCGACAGCGCCGCCATGTACGCGGTTGCGTTGCTCATCGTGTTTTTTATGGCGGTGCTGGTGGAGTGGCTCTCGTTCACCAACATTGTTAAACTCAAGCCCGGGGGCTCAAACGACGTCGTTGGAGGGCTCCTGAAGACGGGGCTATACGCCGTGCGTTCGGGGCTCTCTTACTTGGTGATGTTAGCCGTTATGTCTTTTAACGGTGGCGTGTTTGTCGTCGCTATAAGCGGCCACGTCATCGGGTTCTTGATTTTCGGGACAAGGGCTATTCTAAGGAAGAAGTCTAATGGGTTGGACTCTTCGAAACCGAAGGGTGGGCCCGGTTTGGAACTTTGAATCGCTGCCGTTGGATTTTATGAATACTGAGAAAAAAAACGAATAAAAACACTTCAAAACGTTGCTTTTTGTCTTTCCTGTAATGGCAGAAATGTCAGAGAAAAAGAAATTGTAGTGGTGTTTTACGAAGTTAGAATAACGAAATGGATTCTGGGTCTGTTTGCGTTGCTGTTTTGTAACTAAGTTTCATGAAAGTAATTTTTTAATTCTACTGGAACTTTTGGTAATTCATGTATTAATTAATCACAGTAGCACTGGAGATTTTAGCACTGCGGGTCATTATTGTTGGTTTAAAGTTCAATATGGCAAAAGTATGAAATATAACTTCATAACCTCCTAATTGGAGGTATTTGTCAGTTATTTTGGATTGGAGGTATTTGTCAGTTATTTTGGATATGATACCGGGGAAAAAAATATGTCAACCAATTAGTTTGAATTACTTCGGATATTCCAAATAAAAATACTTTTCACAGTCCTAACCAAATCAATAAGATAAAAAAATGAATTAGCTTGGTTCAAAACAAGAATTATATGTATGTAAACTGAAAAATATAACTATTTTGAAAATAATGTTATTTTATAAAAAAAAAATCATATAGATAATCTTGTCACTGAAAATGGGTAAATAATATATTTTATTATAATTAATTTACATGAACTAAATAATAATGAATTTTTAATAAAATTACGTGAAGTGTAAAGTTTTATGTATAATAATTCTTGTTAAATGATTTCATTTATTAAAATGAAGAAATATTTTTACAAGGTGCTATATAAAAAAACATGAGTTCTCCAACAAGAAACAAAATATAATGAATTGTGTGTGAAATGTCTCGCCAGACAGCAAGAATGAGAAACATATGTGTCGCAAGCGTTCCACTGTTAATACTGTATAACAAATTGTATTCTAATATAGCCGTCAGACGAGCCTTTGGATGTTCAAAAGTATCGCTTTTGCAAACATTGTGTGAACTTTTTCTTTAAAAAAAAAAAAACTTATTAAATAACATAATTAAGGTTGTCCTGATTTCTAAATAATATGGAATTATTTAATCTATCTAAACAAGTCTTCTATTGGATATTTAAGAAAAACATTCACAAATAAGATTAATATTTTCATTCAAATCTATTGAGATAATATCACTATCATATTCACATTATTATTTATTTTAAAGCTCATAATTTCATTATCATTTTTTCTAAAAAATGTCTGAAAAGTTAAGAGATATAAATATATTTAAATTATTCTTAATCTTAAATCCTGAACAATGTGAGACTACTGTCACTATAAAAGAAATTTGTTTGGCTTTTGTTATTATAAAAGAAATTTTAGAGTAAAATTTCGAAAAGAAGAAGAGATTGTTTTGAGGATCTTCTACTGAGCATTCAATTTGAAATTTTTACTTTTGAAATTTTTAAAAGAAGATGTATATATATGGTGAAAAGAGGACCCTTTAGCTCCGTTCAACAAAATCCAGTTGACCTTGGAATCATGTTTGAGCTGGTAGAACTATATGAATTTGTTTATGGTCGGACGTATACTAAGGTAATGTAAGAGTATTTGAAATGATTTCAGAAAAACCCAACTATTTAAATGAAGTTGACCGGGAGCCACATTCGCGGTAAGGACTTTCAAAAGCTGACAACAAAAATAAGATATTGAGTTTCTTGAAGAAAAACGTACACGAAGGTAAACTATTCCCAGTTAAGCAGAGGTTTCAGGTAAACTCAATCTAAGTTATCACAAGCCTCTAGCGAGATGAACTCAGCCATAAAATTTCAGCAAACGCTAAAAGAGGATACAAACTCCTTAAACTTTTCTCGTGGGGTGAACTCAGAAGGATAGGTGGCTAATTCTTTGAGCACCTAGTGGTACTTGGGATCGAATATTGGAGGAAATCTATCCTTTTTGGATCTTCTTAACATTTTAGGTGCCACTTAAGAAGGACTTTACATTTTCCTAAAGGGGTAACAATAGCCTTTTTCCTCTCTGGTGCAGCAGAAGCTACTGGTGCAATGGTAACAACCGCAATAATGGCACTAAGGATGGAGAAGAAATTCCTCCACTTCATCCCCTTTAACAGAAAACGAATCATACAATTCGAAGAAGGTTCATCTCCAATGGAACAACCTCTTTTCTTATTAAAGGGCTACCACCACCAGAGGAACTAGAAAAGGAAAAAGAATAAGTCATTGAAAGCGTATCTAGATGGAAGGTGTATGCGAAGAGAAAATCCAGAATTCTCACCCTTAAGGCACTAACAGAGAAGGAATACAATAAATGGGTCTTAGATGTTATAAAGGCTATTTATATTGGAGAGAGAAGGATTTGAAATGCTTAAACAAAGCATTTAAATGCTTGGATGAAACATTTAAAAGGACAATAAAAGTCTTACAAAATTATATGGAATGTTACTAGATTCATGTGTCACTTTGAAATCATCAAAATCTATCGTAACCTTTAAAACTTCTAATTATACTCATAATAATTTGTAAAAGTAATGATTTTTAAGCCTGACCACATGAACTCGATAAAAGATAACAAAGCTTAACCTAAGAAGTCATAAAAAGACGATTTCATATTTTTAACAATATACACTAGTAGAAAAATGACCTTCTATGTCGGTTCTGGAATACATTCTATGTCGGTTCAAGAACCGATGTAGACCCAAGACGACGTAGAAAGTCTTAGACATATAACGTCGATTATGCAATTGACGTAAAATGTACGTCACTATGTCGGTTGAAAAATAAAAACTGACATCATATACCCCACTAAAACAACTTAAGAGGTGGATACTATGTAACCGACGTAATAAGTTTTATCTTTCAGAAAAAAAAATTAATTGATTGATAGATCTCTAATCGATATAAGAAAACACCACAAAACATTTTAGAATTTTCTAGAAAGTATATATATGTGAAATAAATGGCTACAATCAACAAAAATAGGTGAAAATAACAAAAAAAAATAAAAAAGAAACCTTAAACGATGGAATTTTAGCATTTTCACGGTTGGCCAATGAATTCGTTACTCCATTTCGAGCAACTTTTATTTTTGGAGCATCTCAATCTGATCTCTCTATCAAAAGTTATGATCGTTTGAAGTTTTTTCGTCCTAAATTTTTGAAACCCTAAATCTATAATAAACCTATACAATGTAAGAACTCTACCATCAAATATACACTAAATCAAGATGCTGAAAAAAATTTGGGTCAAAAAAAATTCTAACTATTTTTAAAGAATTTTACAAAATTGCTAACCTCTTGCAAAGAGAAGAGGCGAGGGGTGTCGAACCAAGCATTCCAACCGAGACAACCACCAAGCTTGCGCACACCAAACAAATGTCGAAGAAGTTGAAAATAGAGCGAAACGAATCCTAGCAAAACCAGTGAACAATAAAGATGCAAATAAAAACCAGTGAGAAGAGAAAGCGGTATCACGCGAAATACAAATGAAAACTAGTGACAATAAAAGCGACACAACACGAAGGCTAAGAGGAGAAAACAAGGCAGTGAGGCTAAGGAGAAAGTGAATGAGAAGAAAAATGTAAGTGTAAGAGAAAATACCTAAGGATTAATATCGCGCTTGAAATCCCTAATTTTAACTCAGGGGACTGTTAAGACTTTATTCGGCAAGTGTACCGAGTCACATATAATATAGTTAATTAAGTAAAGATGTCCATTCCTCAGGAAACAATTCTGTTTTAGAATTTCAGTGTCACTACTCAATAAGCAAATTTAGTTTTAAGATTATTTGATAATAATTCGAGTCAAGAAACATAAAAGAACAATTAAAAATAAGTAACAATTATAAAAAGGAGTTTGCAAGATCTAGAGGGACTCTGGGATTGAACTTCATCTATCTCCCTCATTCATATTTTGGAAATAATAAAAACATACAATATTCGTAACTACTCACAATTGATGCACATATAAAAATCATTCACACTGATTCCTCTAATATGAAATTCATAAGGAAAATTCCTAAACACTGATCCCTCAACTATTTAGTAAATTACCCAGCATTAAGAACATATGTTATACGCAATCAATACATCGAAACATATCCCTAGTATTTCAATATATTGAATATTTTCATCTTGGTCGGAAACTCAAAAGTACTTCCCAGTTACATTTAAGAATCAAAATCAAGACTCTATTGATCAGATAAAATCTAGCATTAAGCACAAGATGAAAATATCAATTGAGTATAAACTGAATATTATATATAAAAATCACCAAAATATGAATGAGTTCAAAAGATTACATTCAATCCCAAAGATGAAGAATTAGCTACCCATGGTAGCCATTACAACCCAATGAAAGGAAGATTGCAAGAGGAGAAGAAAATCTTGATTCTTAGCCATCCGCCTGCGTCCTCTAGGTCTTGCCTCCGTCCTCTAGGTCTTGATGCCTTCCTAAACCCTAAAAATCTCCTTTTAAACTTGGTTTTGGGCCTAGGTTAAGTGGCTTTTCTTTTGGGCCTTCTCTATTTTAAACTTTTCATTTCTTTTCTTTATGAATCTTCCAATTTATCATTTTCTTCATTCTTTTATACCTGAAATTTCACAATAATTGAGATTAAATGATTTCCTTTAACTCAGGACTCAAAACATAAATTTAAATCCAAAAACTCTAAAACTGGGAGCAATTACTATTTTAAATAACACTTAAACCCACAAGTACTCAATATTTCTCATGTATAAGAACACTCAAAATTGGTACTTATCAGGGACATACTACGTCAATTGGGAGCTCCCAACCGACGTAGTATATGACCAAATTTTACCAATTTTTTTTCAAAATTCACTTGCGAGCCAAGTGGAGGATATTACGTCAGCTAGAAAGTCCAACCGACATAATATCTCCAGTGCGATTACAAAATTTTTAGATTTTGAATTTTTACTTTTTTCAGTCTTTTCTAAGTTGGTTATGAGTGGCAACCGATGTAGAATATGATATATTACGTTGGATTTGAGTTAACCGACATTATATCTTTTCAAATATTTACTAAAATGTCACCATGCTTTTGTTTACTTCGGTTCTATTTTAACCGACATATTATCTTGACGTAGAATGTGTTTTTTGTATTAGTGATAATGAACATTTTTCTTAAATTAAACATATTATTGTTTCCTGGATATCCTAATATTATTTCTATCTTAAATTATTGCACTTAAGTTCTTGACAAAATTAATGGATTCATGTTGTTAACTTTGAATGAAATATTAATTATTTCATTTCTAATTTTTCATTAAATAAATTATATCAACTTCGTTTAGAAAAATAAAAGTGGTATTTAATAAAAAGTATGATTGTTTTAGTAAATAATTTATTGTTGTTTTTATGCGTATGAAAAAAAATTAAACAACAATTATTAAGGGATATATGGAGTATGAATTTGTCATTGGTCTCTAATTGATAATTTCTCAATTTTATTTTCGTTTTCATTGTGTTTACAAGGGCATACTGGAAGTCCAAATTATGAATATTCATTATTTTTGTTTTATATTTATCTTTTTTATAATTTATTTATTAAAATTCAGATAATATTTTCATTTTCTTTTCAAATGAATATGGGATAGATTGTTGGAAATATTTTCATATTTATGTTAAATTTATGTGGAAAAATATAATAGAAATTTATTAAGATTGCAAAAATTATGAATAAGAATTAAAAATTACAAAAATTGATAATTATATGTAAGAGTATATAATGAACATTCCTCGTTTGATTAGCATAAACCAATGTTTAAAGATCATTATTTTCATAGTTTTATTTATAAACATTTTGCACTTTATATTGATTTTAGTTATAGTTTATATGGAACTTTAAACATAGCTTAAGCATGTGATTTTCAATTTTAAACTAATTTACTACGTTATAAGTTTATTGGGATTGAGAAAACTACAATTAATGAGAATTTATAAAATTGATACCTATTATTTTTTTTTTCTATCGTAGTATTCAGCCTAAAATGTTTATCTATTTTTATTGGTAGGTATTTTTTTATGAAGTTTTCATCAAAAGTTATGTTTTAATTTTTAGGAGAACTAAGAAAAAGTCAAAGAGATAAAGTTGGTCAATAAGCGACGCATACAAAATTGACGCTTATGTCTAAAAGTGGTGTCGACTAAGCGGGGGACGTAAAAATACTGGAAGTTAGTTGAAGTTAGGCTAACCATTATAGTGAATGCAGATAATATTAGTTTGGCTCACGCAAAAGCTGACACTACTTTTTAATTATTTTAGCGTAAGCAACGCTAATCTTAATATATATGTTTTTTTTTTCGTTTTAATTTTTTTATTCTTTCTAAACATTAAAAATATTTGTATTATTTCAATCAAAATTTATACTAGTTTTAATCTAATCAATCTAAGCAGAGAAAATTTTCAATTGAACATATCTAAACAACAAAAGACATATAGAAACAAATTTCATTAATAGTTAAATTTACCTTTCAATACTTCTTGGTATCAACTTCAACAACCACACGATCTTAGATAAGCCACCACAACACCCTCACGGTCTTAGAACGTCCAAAAATTTTGACCCTAAATTCTAAAACCCATAGAGGATCAAAATGTTCAAACAAAATCAACTCAAAATAGCAAACTATAGTCACTTATCAATGCCCTAGCTCATAACGCACATATGTCGATGACGACCGAAGACGAGCAGAACTTGTGTCGAGAACTAAGTTTATGTGAGTTGTTCTGGAGGCAAAGTCGCAATTTTTAGAGAAACGATTGGTAGAGGTGATTTGTGGAGGTACCAAACGTTTATGTGAGTTTGGAATGAAGAATAGAGACAAAGGAAAACAAGAATGGAAGTTGGGAGAGAACGACACAGCGAAATGTCAAGAAGAAGACAAACCTGGGAAATGAAATTGGGGGAAGTGAATCCCTAATAAATAGATATTTGCGTCAGCTCAGCTTATGTTACCTTTAGTGTTAGCCTGACCAACACTACCTTTAATATATATAAAAATAATAAAAAAAATATGTATCATTATTAGTGTTGGCTAAGTCGATGTTATAGTCGACACTATATTCTTTTATTTAACTAAAAAAATTGTTTTGAATCGGCTCAATTATTGCAAATAATTTTTATTTTTTTAAATCGACACTATATTCTTTTAGAGTAGGTTTGACCGACACAAATTTTTATATTACGTTAACATCTAGTTAGAGTGGATTAGACTTCTATTATTTTCGTCTTTCCCTAATTGACGCTATATTCTAACGTCTATTAAGTATTTTTCTTGTTGTGAAGCAACACTAAACTTGTTTACAAGTATATAAATGTCGTATAAAAAAAATTGAAAAAACTAAAATGCGTTGTCTAAAAATATAGAAAAAAAAAATGTTGTTTACATACGGGCCTCAAAAGTGTAAGTTATTGTAAAACTTTAAAGCAATGAGTTTAAAAACACGAGGTCTTAACAAAAATTGTCAAATAGTTACTATCAACACCTTATTTTGTCCGGATAAATATTAATTAAAATAAAAATTTTACAAAACAAAAATAATAATAAAAGAATAAAATGTAGTTTATTAGTTATAGATTTATTTTAAAAAAATGAAAAATAATATAAAAAGAAGAGAGGTTTGACTTATTCATTAATTTTTACAAATTAAAATAACAATTAATAATATAACAAAAAATAAAAATATAAAATAAAGCAGCAAAACTTAAAATAAGAAAAAAATAAAAAAATAATAAAAAATAATAATTAAAGAAATTGAGATTGTTTTCAAACTGTTTCTTGAAAAAAAAAGACTGAGTCAATCCTCTAAACTACTTTGTTTTAATAAAAAATAATAATAACAGAAAAAATACGTGGTGAAACCATTCCTCCTCACTTTCACAATTCTTTTTTCCTGTAAGTCACTTCTCTGATAACTGCTATTATTGATATTATAAATTATCGGATGGTACGAAGAAAAAAGGGGGAAACATATTAAGAGCAAAATACAGAAAATAAAGAAAGAAGAGAAAGGAACATCTTTTTAAAGAAAGAGAGAAGTAGTTTTTTTAGAGATCAAGCTGTGAAGAATCAAGTTTCAGGTATATTTTAGAACTTAAAATTGGCATGCATTTAAGATTTATAGTTTTGTTATTACTTGATTCTTGCATGATAAGTGTACAATCACACTCTCTCTCCTCCATGAAAGCCTTCTTCCATAATTTTTTTACTGTAACTCTTCACTGCATTGTTTTCCACTATCCAAAACACCTAAAAATAATTTCTAAAATTCACCAAAATTCAATCATGTTTGTCCAAAAAAAAATTACACCCAAAACCACTCTAAAACAGCCCCAAAACGACCTCCGCCGACACTGCCATTTTTTTAGCGCCACCGTCGCTCCTTCCTCATCACTGCCGCCACTTTTGGTTCATCATGGGTGAAGAAAGGTAATGGTGGTTTAGAGTTAAGGTGGTGGCGGCTTAGGGTTTAGGAGTTGGGTCATTCTATTCACACCCCCCACATTACCATTACACCACCAACCAAAAATAATAATAAAAACTATTTGTACCCCCACATTACTATTGCACCACCAATCTAGAAATAATAATAAAAACTATTCGTACCCCCCACATTACCAGTGCACCACCAACTTAAAAAATAATAAAAGAATTATGTACTCCCATATTTTAAGTTTATATCTTGCATGTTTTATTTTTTTTATTTTATTGTGTTATGATTATTATTATTTTTATTATTTTAATAAAAATTAAATTGGTATATTAAAACTTTATAAATAAATTTTTCGAATATTATATTTGCTAATAATGTTATATATCAAATCGTCGCACGCGTCATACGATATTTAATATTATTATTCTAAGGTTTTTTTAAATATCAAATGACTGCACACGTCATACGATATTTAATATAAACTTTGGAAATAAAATTTTGGGATATTATATTTTTTTTTTCTAATAATGTTAAATATCAAATAGCCACACGTGTCATACGATATTTAATATTATTATTTCAAATATTTTTTAAATATCAAATGACCGCACGTGTCACACGATATTTAATATAAAATTTTGGAAATAAAATTTTGGGATATTATATTCTCTAATAATGTTAAATATCAAATGGCCACATGCGTCATACGATATTTAATATTATTATTACAAATGTTTTTAAATATTAAATGGCCGCACGCGTCATACGATATTTAATATAAAACTTTGGAAATAAAATTTTGGGATATTATATTTTCTAATGATGTTAGATATCAAATGGCCACACACATCATACGATATTTAATATTATTATTCTAAAGTTTTTTAAATATCAAATGGCCACACGCGTCATACGATATTTAATATAAACTTTAGAAATAAAATTTTGGAATATTATATTTTTTTAATAATATTAGATATCAAATGGCCATACGAGTCATATGATATTTAATATTATTATTCCAAATGTTTCTTAAATATCAAATGACGCGTCACGCGATATTTAGTATGAAACTTTGAAAATAAATCATTTTAATATCAAATATAAAAAAAATTACAAAAATGTCACAAATAAAAATATCAACCCGACATTCAATCTTATCCATAGAACTACGTATCCCTGATTCTCCATCCCTGATGGAGATACGTAGGAGCAAGGTCAAACCTTGTCGGGCCCTTTCCAAAAATAAATAAAAAAAATATTTTTCTTTGTTTTTATTTTTATTTGTATTTTTTTCTTTGGGAAAATAAATATTTTACAAAATCACACTTATTTTATTCTTTTAATTAAAGATATCGTCTTAGGACAGGCGTTGTGGGGTGCTAATACCTTCCCCACACGTAACCGACTCCCGAATCTGAAATCTGATTTTCGCAAACTTGTTTTATCAATTTTTTTGGTTTTCTATAATTTTTCCATAATAAACTATGATGACGACTTCTCTATTTAAAAGGAAATAATTTTATTTTGTTCGTCGTGACCGGTTACAACAGTCACACCGTGGTTTCTTAACTTTATAATACACTTTTCAATTATTGTGCTATAAAATAATATTAAGTAAAAGTGGAGCTTGATTTTTAACCCAAATTTCTTTTTTGACAATGATATAACTATTATTTTAACATAACGAAAACTAGAGTATACTTTTGATCAATAATTACGAAGAAAAAAAAATACATAAAGGTTATAACGACAACTAATCTTGTATAACAAAACTGGTTTTTGGACAGACTTCTTTTTAATAAAAAAAAAATATAGATCAAATTCAAATTTTGTCTTTTAGCAAAGAGGTTAGGTACATACATGTTTCAATCCCATCGCCTGATCAAAGAGTAATGCAGAAGTGGGAACTTCTTTGTCCGGATGAAGTCACGGAGATAAATCTTTGTGTATTCCTCTTTTGGCATTACTATCCAACAAAAACAAAACATGCATAAGAAAGATAATGCAGAACAGTGAACTTCCTTATCAGAATGCAGTGAAGATGATCAAATTCAAGGTATGCCATTGGTACCAATAACATTACCATTTTATTGAATTATTTCCATGTAATGGGCCAGTGCAAGTTTGTTTTGTTGCTATTACTTTCAACATTCTAATGAGTACATCCATCTCGTGAACTTCCACCAACTGCACTCACATGAACCACCGAGTCAACGTGACACTACAGTGGCTAAAAAAATGCAAATAATTGTTCCAACAACATTCACCACCTCTATAAATTATCTTTGGGGCAACATGGTATTCCACACCAAACAAAACTCAGCACCTAAGGAGAGAGTGTGATGGCACAGGCTAGTGGCAAAATTTTGTTGCTGTGGCTGGTAGCAGGCTTGTTCATTGCCTTTTTGGGAGGTGCACACGGTGCTGTGCTATGTAACATAGACTCAGATAAACTAAACTTGTGTCGTGCTGCAGTTACTGGTCGAAACCCTCCACCACCAGATGCACAATGTTGTGGAGTTATTCGCCAAGCCAATTTACCTTGCCTTTGCAGTTACAAGTCTATCCTACCTGCACTTGGAATAAACGCCAAAAACGCTTTGGCCTTGCCGGGTAAATGTGGTTTGAAATCACCTCCTAATTGCTGAGGTAAGACATCTTTTGCCAGAATATGCCTTGAACACAAATTAATTACTTTTGTGGTGATCATGATGGGTTTAATTATGTTATCCCATTTGAAATTTTTACAGAGATCTTTTTTTTCCAATTTGATCAATACATGATAACTAAGGGATTTTTTGGTTATACTTGACAAGATAATTTTTCATTTGGGAGGTCATGATCGTTACAAGTAACTTAGTCTTCAATTTCTTTCACTCAGGTGTTTCATTACCACTGAAGATAAATTTGAAGACAGCATATGAATAACGTTGCAGTTTATTTTCATCAGTGTGTGTTATGTCCAAAAGTTTGTAAGCAGATGTATGGAGTATTAGTGTTTGATGTAACAAAGGTGTTTGATATACGAGATATTGTTACTCTTTTTCCTCCATGTCTTGTAATATGTTTGATGAAATAACTTGTTCTGAGGTTCTCAGCTTGGTTGAAACCCTTCAACCAGAACTACAGTAATAATGAATTTCTTTCTTTTTTTATATTAAGGTTAAAATATTTCTAAAATGTTTTTATTAATTTAATTTTTGCTGTTAAAAATAAATATAATAATAATGAATAGATCATAGTGAAGATTCCAAGTTCGGCTTTCACAACATTTCTCAAGTAGTAACCTTCTCCTTCACAATATTAATATCATTAGTATTTGTTTTTTTATGTTATTATTTAATCTGTTGGCATAATTTTATAATTTAATAACCTTCTCATTCACAATATTAATTTATTTTTATGTTATATTATTATTAATAATGAAGTTGAAAATTTCAGATGACATTATATTTCATGAAAGATAAATCTACTAAATATGAAAAAGGCCAAAGTGATATCTCAAACAGAAAAGACATGTGTCATGAAGTGTGAGGAGGATGAAAATGTAGATAAATAATCACCTATTAAAGGTTAAACGTTGCTTTTATAAGAAAAAGAAAACTAAAAGGATAAATACATTATAGGAGAAGCTCAATTTAGATGTATAGATAGATCCCTGAACCCTAAGAAAGATAAATTATAAGAAAAAATTTAGATAAAGAAAGTAATCATTAAAAAGATTAGATTTCAAACCTAAAATTAATATATTAAGACTATTATTAAAAACATAAGTTTATATATATATATATATATATATATATATATATATATATATATATAT
>Ga0209700_105519_pt1 | contig 21224 bp, 4 predicted proteins | sample SiratroredBW_FD_187528 | JGI IMG/M metagenome (GOLD analysis project Ga0209700, IMG submission 187528) | Root nodule microbial communities of legume samples collected from California, USA - Siratro red BW (SPAdes) (version 2) | ecosystem: Host-associated > Plants > Roots > Nodule | place: USA... | reverse complement strand
ATAGACTTGTATGTAATCATTTTGGTTGAAATGAAACCAGTGTACTGGGGGTTGAAAGGAAACCAAGGTACCATGGTTACATATGTCTCTATATGCTTCAGTATGATGAAATTGATGTGTTATGTGTAATGTCTGAGTTATAGAGTTATATGTAATCATCATGGTTGAAATGAAACCAGTGTACTGGGGGTTGAAAGGAAACCAAGGTACCATGGTTACATATGTCTCTATATGCTTCAGTATGATGAAATTGATGTGTTATGTGTGATGACTGAGTTATAGGCTTGTATGTAATCATTATGGTTGAAATGAAACCAGTGTACTGGGGGTTGAAAGGAAATCAAGGTCCCATGATTACACATGCACCTACAAGCTTCAGAAGGGTTGAATATAATTGTTGTTATGACTGAATGATGAATGCATTTGCAATCATTTTGATTGAAATGAAATCAGAGTACTGGGGATTGAAAGGAAATCAAGGTACGGTGATTGCAGATGGATCATTACGAGGTTAATGAATTTGGAATAAAGTATGAAAGTTTTCAAATGAATGTTAAACTTAGTTTTATTCGACTTAAGAATTCATATTTGCATTTGTAAATCTAATCACTTCAATTATTTTCACTCTTATAAGCTAAAAACATTATTTCGTTAGCTTACTCTTGTTTTTCTTGTTGTTTTATGAACTGCGATGATTGTACTATGTACATGAGCAAGTGCAGATGCAGGTTTAGGAGCACCTTAAAGATGATATACTCTTAAATCAATCTCCTTTTGTCTTGTATATATGTTTTTGTTGTAGTTAAAGACTCTATGACCTTGAGATGATTTTCCTTCTATCATGAGAATAGTTATACATAACTCTGATGTATCTGAACACTTTTTGTAGTACCTTGAACCTTAAATGGATGTTAATACTTAGTAACAGACAAAAGTTATATAGAATTTTTGGATTGTTACATTATACATCAAATTACATATCACTAACAATTAGATCACAAATAAAAAATAAAATCTATCCAATTTGATTATTTTTAACGTAATGTCTAAGTTATTATGATATAATAACATGACATACTATAAGATATAATCTGATAAAAGATATATTTTAGTTTATACTTAATTGAATTTTAAATTCTCATATAGATTAAGCTAAAATGACTCAACTTAACCTAATTCATTTTTTTTAATTCAAAAGTTTTGTAACTTTAGAATCGCATATAGGTATGTTAAATAGATTGATTTAGTTAAACATATTTTTTTCAACTTATTTTATTTATTTATTAGTATAATAAAAGTGAAGTGATTCCACTCACTCTTTATAGTAATACAACTAAATGTTCACTTATTTCATAAAGTATTAATATATTATTATAAAGATAGCAAGTGAAAAATGAAAATGTCAATGACAAAAAAAAAATTAAGCATTTAAATCATTTAAACAATATTAAATAATATTTTAGTCTTTAAAAAAAATTAAATTTTCAACCTTCATAATTAAAAATAGTATATAATCATAACAAAAAATATAAAAAAAACATAATAAAGAGTTTTAACTACCTCTAACTAGACTTGAAGCCATTTAAATTGTAAGTTAAGGGAGTTAGGTTTATTTTAATTCATATTAAAAAATATTTTTTTAACGTATAGCTCACCGTTTGAATCTATTTTAACACCTGTAATAAGTGTGAAGTCTCAACAAAATATAAATTTGTATTAGATGTTATCTCACAAAAATAGTGACTCATGACAAAGTTGTGAGAGACTTATTGAAGTAAAAGTTTTATATAAGAAATTCCTAATAAGAGTGTAGCTTAGGCCACCAAAGTGTATGATTTAGAATATAGAATGGTAAGAGTCTTGATTTCCTCAAAGAGAAATGTGAGATTTAGACATTTAATCTATCTTCATCTTTTTATGTATTGGTTTTAATAATAAAAATATTTTCCGCAGCCAATAATTAAACCGGATTTCAACAGAAGCTATGAGTAAGGCCCAAATAGTTTATTTATATTCGTTTTATTCTAAATAGTTTATTTATAACGCTTTTTCTCTAAAAGGGGACTGCGTATTGTTCATACAATAAATACAAAATAAATATTACTTTATGTATCTAAAAGTTAAGAAATTAGAATGGATAATAGTAGGTAATTGATACTAATACTGTTATAGTTTTATCTAATCAAATTTTTATTTTATTTATAAACACTTCCTAAACCAATATCAAATTATGTTATTCCTAACTTTCAAATATCTCATAGTGTTATATTAATAAAAAGTTATTATTAAGTTATTAATAAGTTACTAAGATTCCTGTTTATAAAATAAATACAAAATCAATATTACTTTATTAAGAAATTAGAAAAATTAATTATAGGTAACTTATACTAAAAATATTATAATTTTATATAAATGAATTGTATTTTATTGAATACAGATACTTTTATTCTTAAGTTTTTTATATTAATAAAAAATTATGAATAAATTGTTTGAAACTTTTAAATTCGTAATAAAGTATTAATTAGAATAAGTTAGTTATATGTTTAACATAATTTATAACCTAATTACATTTAAAATTTAGAGTGTTCACATTAAATACTTATATTTTTATCTTATACATCAAAATAAATAATACAAACACATAGATAGGAAATAAAAGATAAAATATAAGAAATTCAAATATCTTTAATACTATCTCTAAATTATTATATTACAATAACATGATATTATTAATATAAATTTTAATAAAAATTGACAATTAGAGAAAATTATATATATACACCTATATATATATCGTCTTATCTCTTTAATATTATCTCTATATTATTATATTGCAATAACATTATATTATTAATATAAAATTTCAATTAAAAAAATATTTAAAATTAGAGAAAATTATAGATATAGATATCATCTTATCTCTGAAAATATTTATACTCTACTCAAACACATTTTTATGTGGTTTATAAACACAAACTAATAATACTTCAAATATTAGAAAGATTAAATGCAAGTAGTTGAAATTAAAATATCATAGTTAGATATACTCAAAATTTATCTTATTTTTTTATTATAAATGTTTCGATAAACACACCTATATATATTGCAAAGTCAATATACTTAAATTTTCTCTTAGTTTATATAAGATATCATTAACATAACTAACTAGGAAATAGTAAGATATAAGATTTAGCAATTTTATTTATTTCAAATATAATCTCCAAACTGTTATGATATATATTTTCATATAATATATTTTCTGTTATCTCTAAGATTATATTTAATAAGATAAATTTTGTCCCATAAGATAAGGTTGAAAAACTATATATTGACCTCACCTATATTCATCTCTTCCTCTCCTAACTCAACTTGCAATTTGCTTTTATATTGACATTTGAATGTGAACCAATTTGATTTTTACATATTCTTCATTGGAGGTGAAATAGTTCTCATATCGGCATCTCAATTCATAAAGTTTGGAGCTCAAAGACATTTTATTCTGGATAAGAACAATATAATAATATTTATTCTTTTCACATATTATAGACAAAAATCAAATCCCTTGGCCCAATTATTTTTTCATATAATGTTTGACAAAAACTTCTTGCATCCTATCATTTTTAACCTGCACACATCACGTATATAAAATAACTAAAATACCTTTTTCATTTTAGAAAATATTTTCCAAAACATAAATTTATATTTTGAAATATACTTTCTAAAACCAATTTCCAAATATACGTTCAAAATATAAAAATTATGGTCTAGAATATATTTTTCAAAAATAAAATTTATATTTTGAAAAAATGTTTTCTAGAACCTATTTGTTGAAAGCATATTCTAAAACTTATTTTCAGGATACATAGCCTAAAAGGGAATTTTCAGATTTTCTGGAATTGATGGGGTGTAGGTCACAAATTATGGGGTGCAGAAAGTTTTTGCCCTAATGTTTAAAAGCTAAATCAATTTTCTACAGTGTTCATTATTATTTGATTTAGTTGTTGTGTTATTCTAATATCTTTCTGAAAGTTGCTTGACTTTTTGGTCTTCATTGTGTGTAATTTTGGTTTGTTGTATGTTTTCTTAGGCTTTAAGAGGATACGTTGAGGTATCAGATAAAAACTGTAAAATGTATTTAAAAGTTAAAATTTTTTATATTCAATTTTTTCTTGATATATATTTTACTAAAAAACAAAAAAGATTTATTAATTTTGAAAAGAAATGAAATTACCTGCATGATTAGTTTATGGCATGCACTGAAATTCGGTGCCAATGCATTATTTTTGTGGACATGTATAGGTCCATTCAAGAGTGAAGACTCCTAAAAAGGGTGTAAGGGTAATAGTCCCAGTGTGTAAAATATCACATGTATTATGTGAAATGTGATAAAAAAGTTATTAATAAATTATTTGAAACTTTGTTATTAATATTAAAATATTAATTCAAATAAATTATTTAGATGTTCAGCATAATTTACACCTTACTTATAATACTCTTAAGAAAAACTTAAATTTTATCTTATATTTCAAATTAAATATCAGTAATATTTAGATCATAAATAAAAGATAAAATTTAATAAATTTAGTTATTTTCAATATATTTATTTTGTAAAAAATTGTGTTATAATAACATAATAAATAATATATAAAACTTTAAAAAATATTTAAAAAGTTAATTTTAAATTTAATTTAATTTTATAAAATGAGTTTAAAAAATGATGTTTACTGCTTTGTAAATAAAATTTACATTCACTTATTAATTAATTAAAGTAAAAAAATTCATAACATCTACAATAATAAAAAAAATCACAAATAAAAATGTAGACAAAAATTTATAACCACACACAAGTGTAATAAAAAAAGTAATCTCATTTAAATAAATTCACATAGTTTAATTTACATGAAAAATGCAATCAAACATTTGTAATTAAGGTGGATTTGTTTTAATACTAATAACATTAAAATAATAATAAAAATGGAAATTCTCATATTTTGTAAGAATAAACAATTTTTTTAGATTTTATAAACATAATAGAATAAAGAAATTTTTTTATAAAAACCGCTATAAAAAACATAAAGTCATTTATTTTATTATAATTATTTAATTTTTATCAATAACATGCGTTTTTATAAAGTACTAGAAAATATATTTATTTATAAAATTGATTTCAACATGAAATTTGCCAGGTGTGCTATTGCGGATGTAATGAAGTAAGACACAAATAAATACGTTTTCTGCTAAAAGGGGTTGTATATTATTTATAAAATAAATACAAAATAAATATTACTTTACATATCTAAAAGTTAAGAAATTAGAAAAGATAATGGCAGGTAATTGATACTAATACTATTATAGTTTTATCTAATCAAATTTTATCTTATTGAATATAAACACTTTCCAACCCACCTAATTAAATTATGTTATTCTTAACTTTCAGATATCTCATCGTGTTATATCAATTAAAAAAATATTAATAAGTTATTAATAAATGATATTCCTATTGTTTATAAAATAAATAAAAATCAATATCACTTCATCTATCTAAAAGTTAGGAAATTAGAAAAATTAATGGCAGTTAACTAATACTAAAAATATTATAATTTTATATAAATGACTTGTGTTTTATTGAATACAAATAATTTTCAAAACCTTTGAATATATTATACAAATTACTACTAGTATTGAGTTACGTTCTTCTTAACTTTTAAACAATAGATATCATTATATTAATAAAAAATTATGAATAAGTTGTTTGAAAGTTTTAGATCCGTAATAAAATATTAATTAGAATAACTTATTCATATGTTTGACATAATTCATATCTTAATTACATTTAAAATTTAGCGTGTTCACATTAAAATACTTAGATTTTTATCTTATGTATCAAACTAAATAATACAAAAACATAGATATAAGGAATAAAAGATAAAATATAAGAAATTCAAATATCTTTACTACTATCACTAAATTATTATATTTCAATAACATGATATTATTAATATAAAATTTCAATAAAAAACTTGATTTAAATATATATATATATAGAGAGAGAGAGAGAGAGAGATAGATAGATAGATGTAGATATAGATATAGATATCATCTTATCTATTATTTTCACTAATAATACTTCAAATATTAGAAAAGTTAAATGCAAGTAGTTGAAGCTAAAATATTATATACTTAAATTTTATCTTGTTTATATAAGTTATTATTAAGATAACCAATTAAGAAATAAATAAGATATAAGATTTATTTATAATATCATATCCAAACTGTTATGATATATAATTTCTTAGAAGATAATTTCTGTTATCTCTAAGATTATAGTTAAGAATATAAATTTGGTCTCATATGATAAGATTAAAAAACTAAATATTGATCTCACCTATCCATCTCTTCCTCTCATAACTTGCAATTTGCTTACACATTGGCATTTGAATCATAAGTGAACCAATTTGGTTTTTACATATTCTTCATTGGAGTGACATACTTTCTTAGATCGCCATCTCAATTCATAAAGTTTGGAACTCAGATTTTTTATTTTGGGTAAGAACAATATAATAATTTTTACTCTTTTTACATATTTTAGACAAAATCCAAAACACCTCTGCATTGGTCCAATTATTTTTTCATCTATTTTTGACAAAACTTGCTGCATCTTATCACTTTTAATCTGCACTCCAGCACGGATATAAATTTATGTTCTAAAATATATTTTTTGAAAATAATTTTCAAAAACATTTTAAAAATATAAAAATTATTCTTTAAAAAATATTTTTCAGAAATAGATTCTAACAAATATATTTCAGAACATAAAATTTATATTCTAAAACTAATTTTCAGGATCCATCACGTAAAATTTTTGGATTTTTTGAAATTGATGGGATGTAGATCACAAATAATTGGGTGCAGGAAGTTTTTGGCCTAATGTTTGAAAGCTAAATCAATTTGTTCATTCTTTGATTTAGTTGTGTTATTCCAATATCTTTCTCAAACTATAGATGCATAGGACTCGTTGCTTGACTTTTTGGTCTTCATGTAATTTTGGTTTCTTGTGTTTTCTCTCTGGCTTTCAAGAAGGGTATTTTGAGGTCTCAGAACGGGATCCTTTAAAAACTGAAAGATATTTAAAAATTCAATTTATTTATTTATTTTATTTTCTACTATCCAAAATTAACAGTCAAGTTTATATATTTAAAAGTTGAAAATAGTTTTTTCAACTGACAAGATGTTAGTTTATTCAAATTTTCTTGATATATATTTTACTGAAAAACAAAAAAGATTTACTAATTTTAATTTTGAAAAGTAATGAAATTCGGTGCCAATGCATGAGTTTTATGGACATGTATAGGTCATTGAAGACTCCTAAGAAGGGTGAAAGGGTAATAGCCCCATCATATTTATTTCCTCATTGGCCTGTGACAACATAGGAATGTCCTATGTCACAGGTAACAGGACCTTGACCAAACATGCATTAGCAACAATTATTGTTAACTGTTTGAATTTAAATTCTGAATGGACCAAAATTGGTTTAAGAAAAGATACTAGTTTGCTTGGATGTTGAATTTGTTGTTGTGATCTTTTGGTAAATTCCATGACCATATGAAGATAAATTATAGGCTTGGTGCGTTATGCAAGATTGTTATTAAGAAATCATAAGAAGACAAGAATAGGGTCATGATAAAAAGCAAAGATCGTGAATTAAGTTGCTTAGAATAAACATTAACTTGCTTGACATTTATGAAATGCAGCATTAATAAGGCCAACACAGAAAGAGACAGAAGAGCAGAAAAACTCAACCAAAAGCGATCCATTTAATTCAGGTAGACCTTTGAACTTTGAACTTTGAAGATTACTTTGAGAGATAACAACAAAGTTCTTCAAATATATATAATCCAAATTCCTTCATTTCAGGAACAACAATCCTACTCTATACCTGTTTCCAAGCTCCCCTATAATTGTCTTGTCTTTTAACAAAGCACACACCTTGTGTTTGTGTCATTTCTTTGTTAAGTCTCTTAAGGTTTTGTGTTGTGTTGTTTGTGTGTCAAACATGACAGACATCTCTTTTTCTAACGAGTTCTGCTACATGAGTGCATGCAGTTTCAGTCCAGAGATGTTTTTCTACAGTGCACCAACTAGTCCTAGCAGGCTCAAACTGAGAGCACCCTTTGATTCTCAAACAGACCCTGCAACACCAAGGGAATCAGAATATGATGATGCAAACTACATTGTGGATGAGTTTGAATTTGAAACCAGTCGCAGATTCAATGCTAGTGTCAGTGACTTGGAGGGTGAAGCAAACCAAAAGGATGACAATGACAACCCTTCTGATGATTCATCGCAGACTATGTCATTTGCTGATGAGCTTTTCTGCGATGGTAAAGTCTTGCCACTGATGCCACCTCTCAAACCTCCTCCAAGGCTTCATAAAGTTGGAGTTAGTGGCATTCACAGATCAAAACTGGCGTCTTCAAGGTCCCCGGGACCGGCGTTTAGACTTCGGTTGGCACGGTATAGTTTGCGGAACGATGACTTTGATCCCTTCATGGTGGCTTTGGAGAAAGTCACAGGAGAAAAGAGAAGGAAACCAAATGCAAGGCATGTTTTCAGGAGGAGTAAATCACTTTCTCCATTCAGGGGTTTCAGCCACAAGTTTAATAGAAGTGTGAGATTGACAAAGTCAAGTCAACTTGAGTCACGTAGTGACAAAGCTCAACTATTGTGTGAGCTTGGGAAAAGGCCATTGAAGGAGGTATCAGGAAGAATAAAGATGCTACCTGAGTCCAAAGGGTTGGTGTTTGCAAGAAGGGTAAGACTAGAACTTGCTACGGAAACAAAGAAAGATGAGGGGAAAAGAGGTGGATTTTGGACAAGGAATAAGAAGAGGGACTACATAAAGAAGTTTTTGTTTGGGGCTCGTAACATGGGAAAAACCAATGCTTATAACAAGTTAGAGGACAAAATGGAAGCACAGGAGAAACCACCTTCGGTGTGGAAACTTAGCATGAAAGCTGTGACATCAACAGAACCAAAGCAAATGAGATTGGCATGCCACAGGCCACGTCCAAGATTTTTTCTCTGCTTGGGTTATGAGCACGAAGAGTGAAGTGGTTGAATCATACAACTTCTCAGTAGAATATAGAAGTTAGCTTAAATGAACGATGAAAATTAAAGTTTAATATTAGTTCTTTTTTTGTAATAGCTTTGTTATGTGATGTTGTCTCTACTTTACCATTTTATACCATCTGGACTGGTAGCAATGCTATTAAGAAATTGGTTATTTATGTCTATTTTTGTCCAAAATTTTTCCTACGTTAATTGGCATAACAATCTTTTTACTCCCTTATAGTCCTTTTTCTTCTTGCATCAGAGGAATCTTGAATGTACATTCATAGTTTTGGGAAATCAAAACTCTGAATGGGGATTAGGTGCAGCTTCATCTCAATGAAGCTATACACCTCTCCATCATAAATTATAGCCAAAAGAAATCAATTAGCGTTTATAGAGAGTACATTTTAGGCATATTGCTATCTGATTTCAGCGCTTACTAATTTGAGAAAATCAGATAAGCTTTAGTCTTCTATATATTGAGGAATGAATATTCTACATCATTAGTGCATAAATGAGTAATTTACATTGGTTGAAATCAAAGGCTAAACTTAACCATGAAAAAAAATGTATTAATAAAAGGGGGTGGAAGTAACTCGTTTTGCTGAATCAGAATCCTATACCCCATTTTCTCTAATGCAGAAGAACCTGCCCTGCCAATGCTTAATAAGAATACTAGTCTTGACATAATGCTATGTGGAAAATTAATCTGATTAATCCAAGATTTCAGAAGGCCAAATGCTTTTCCAAAGGGAAATCTCAGCCTCACTCTTAAGCTTTCTGATCCCCCCATAAAAGCCATCTGCTTCATTTCCTTCTTCTCTATGATCTCTTCTACTGATAGTTGTTTTCCTCCAACGCGAGTCAGGAGTGTATTGATTGAACTCTAGCACCACCATGTCTGCAACCAACACATAATGCAGTGTCAAATAAACAACGTTTGAATCCTAAGAAAAGAAATGTAAATATACAAAGCCTTATGTCATGACTCAAAAAATTCACATGTGCAGTTTTCATTTTGGCCGAATTATAATCTTTCAATATTCGTGGAGAAAAGCTTTTGATGGTATGACTGTGTGGTCCACAGCATCACATAGTCCACTCCAAAACCCCATAATAAAACAGACAGGAACATGTTGTAAAAACTGTCATCATGCTTACTCAGTGATGACAGAATATGACAACAGAGTTTTATCACAAAAAAAGTTTCCTGTCAGAAAGATAACAACTAAAAGCAATGTGTAGGCAGCTATACACCCTTGATTTATACAAACCGACGCACAGATTAGTGTTTTGAATTATTATTCTCCTATTGCTATTGTTATCAATGGTTAAGGGAGTGTTAAATGAAACATCAAATGGGGTAGCTAAGTAGAGGTTGTGGATTGTTCTGGTCGTATTAGGTAATGGAAGTAAACTTTTGAAGGTTATAGTGACCGTGGTATAACCACATTACATAAAAGGAAAACAGAACCTACAAGAGAAACTAATTTAGTTTTGTTTATTTTAACATAGTTGGCCATGAAGGTATCCACTGAGACATAAATTATCAATGTGTTGGTGGAATAATGACATGAGGACCATGATATGTCTAGGGGACCAATCATATACCATAGCTGGTGGTCCAAATTTTGATATATTATGAGGAAAGGAACCTAGCCCAAATTGTGGTATGCTCTGCCAAAGTGATCTTCACATTTAAGTCATTTTTTCACCATTCAATCTCCACAATGAAAAACATAATAATGGTAAATAGCAAAACTTCAAAATACTTAATCCATAAACCAATATACTTCAACCTTCACTTAATTCCTTTTCTTCAAAATTCTGCAGGGGTTACCTTTATCTCTCCATTTTTTCATATTTAAACATTATTTAGTTGAATCCAAGAAAACACCATCCTTATTTTTGTAAACTACTCAATTTTAACCAGAAAATAGTTCAACTTGAAAGGAGGAACAGAACATTGATTAAATGAATGATTAAAGGGAAAATCTACATGATGAAACACAATCATTTGAAAGGAAAATTCATTAACTCACCACTACTATGACAGCGGCAGTAACTTTCGTTCCCATCGCATAACTCCAAGTGGCCTACAACACCATACCACCAACCTGCCAGAAATGTGCATTTCATCATGCTACTATTAGAAGAAAGGGTAACTAAATGTAAATGATAATCCATAATTAAAATTAAGCAATTATTTTTATCAAGGATTCAAAATTGGATTCTCCTGAACTCTTTCTGCTTGCTCCCCTACCCACAGTTTGTATTCATCCAAGTTTTGATTTTTCTGTCCATGGTCATTCTTGTTTAATGTTTGGTTAAATAGCTCTTTGGCTGATATGACACCTAACCCTTAACAATCTAAAGACTATAATAACAGTAAAAGTAGAAGAAGATGTTGAGTAAAGGAGCAAACCATAAGGAAATTCTTTGTTTCTTCTCCATTGAATCTCTACGTGATCGCCCGGATGCAAATCATGTAGACAATCGGAGACATGAAGATCATGTGGAGAAGTATCAACAGGTGGTGCTCTTAGCCTTTCCCATGGAATGCCATGCTCTACTGCAACTGCCCTTCTTCCATGTGGTGGATACCTGTAATAGAGAATTTAATCAATAATTAGGCCACTACATCTATCCTTTATTTTTCCTTGTAGAAAATCTTCAAAACTTGCGGATAAATTTTCTTTCAATGGCTGATGGAAACAAACACAGAACCACCAAGAATCATGTGCAAATACCTGGCTTGGAAGGTGTCAGTTTGAGGATCATAGCTAAGTTCAGCATCATAGCAAGATAACATAAATCCCACATGGCCATTCTGCAGGTAAAAGGGAAAAATGAAACTTTTTGAGAAAACACAACAATTTTCTATTGTAGTTAACAAAAAAACGAACTTGATTCACTGTTGAGGGTAGCGTGACAGAATACAAGTTTTCAATAGACAAGGGCACAAAGGGTTCACAATCGTAGATACCTCACGGTTATAGACCTGAGCAGGAAACCAGAAGTTGCCAGTCTCAAGAGCAAGATACCATGTCATGAACGAATCAGGAGGCAAATAACTTGACTGCTTGCAGATATTATTTGTATCCACCTTGGTTCTCATCCATGAAAAAGGCCAATGAAGGGACACAAGCCTCAACAAGCTCCTTTGCTTGCTGTGTCTAAGAGTTCCAACATTCCCTTTAGAAGCAACATGCCATTTCCACTCCCTATAAGCAGCTTCACCAATAACTCTACCCCATTTCTGTTTCATGTGCCTCTCCCAAAGGTGATCACTCACACACCTCTCCCTCAAGGTCCGGCAAACACTAGCCATTTGACAAAGAGGAGCTGGAGGGAGCTTTTCAAGAATGCATTCCAACACCAGGTCTGGCAAGTCCAACACTGAGATGTTTTGGGAGTCTTCAACACTCTCCACCTTGGAAGTAAGAGTCTTCTTCACTAGAGACATTCTTGTGGGAATTGGACAAGGAAAACCAAGGCAAAAGTGGTTCCTAAAGAGCTTAGAGATGGAGTTCACTAACAAGTCTTTGTAAAAAAAAGGGGAGATCAACCTGACCTCACCAGCCCATGAGGGGAGTGGTTTGAGAGAGAGGAGAGGCTTTAAAAACAGAAAGAAGGAGATGCAGGTGATAAAGTAAAGTAGCATTAGCACGTAAGATGTCTTTCACAGGTCAAGTTCGAGTTTGGCATATATGATAACACAACCTTAATGCCAATTGTGCAACATCAATGGCTATCAAGAGGAAAACCAAATGACCTCACTCACTACTAGACACAAATTAATGACACGCCCTCCCTTCCTTGTTGGAAAGAAACGCAAGAAGCAAATTGGAACCTTCAAAAGAAAACACCTTTTAAAGATGGGGGTTTTATTGGTTCAATTAAAGCCCACCAAAACCCAATGGTGGGCCTCCTAGGCCAAAGTTAGATCAGAATAAATTAGGTAGACATCCACACGAATGAACCATGGAAATAAACTCACAGTAGCTTAATACTAACTCTCTCTCTTATTGGCTTCCAATAAAGAGGAGAGAACAACAACACAACCGTGTAGTCAACCTAAACAGCTGTCATTCAATGGAGAATCTGTATACAGTGGTCCTTAGGAGAAGGGAACATCAACACAGCAAGAAATGGAGGTGGGGGCACCAAGATCTGGTAGCAGTTTTATAACGCCTAGAAATGGAATTGAAAAATGAAAAAAAGATGGAAGATGAGTCTATGCAACAATAACCATATATATATATATATATATATATTTTTTTTTTTTATATGTATATATATCTGCAGAATCTCTAAATCTTATTGGTAAGTGAATAAATCTTCTGGGAATATAATTGGTGTATAGCTAGAATAAAATAGATCTAGCTAGTTGGAACTTATGCAGAAAGAGGCCCACAGAGCAGCCTCAAGATCCACAAAAACAATGGAACCAAGGCAAAGGACAATCTCTGGGGTGGTGGGCAAGATTGATAGATAGATAGACACAGAAGAGGATTAAAAGGAGACTCTGGTGAAGAGGATAATGAAGATGAAGGGTGGTAGGCCCTCCCCTCACTCCACCAAATTCTTCACCTCAACTCAATTATTATCCCCCCTCTGCAAATGCAATCACACAATTCTCTCTCTTTTTTTTTCTTGTTCTTGTTGTTGTGTGTGTGTGTGGGGCAATATAGAGAACAATTGGTGGACAGTGAAAGGAAAAAGCAGAGTAATTTGTGCAAAATAATGAAATGGGAGGCTGAGGTTACGTTAGATTTTTTGTGGATGTCAAACAAATTTCTACTCTTAACATAGCCATGTCATCACCAATGGCTATTCCTTTATCATGCAATCATCCACGGATTTCCACAAAAAATTCATAATTAAAACCATGAATTTAAAACTATTTTTAAATAGTACTATTTTATTTTTTTTCTCTGCAATATCTTGTTCAATTTGTTTTTGTTGTTCCAAGTTCTACTTGGAGGGAAAAGTGTCTGACTACAAAAGGCAACTACGTTGGATAACGTATATAGGACGAGATTCGTTAATGTTAAAGTTGGAGCTAAGGGTTCCGATCCTCTGCACCCGCGTCCACTGTAACCAACATGGAATTAAAATATTTGCTCCATGTTTGGATAATTGGACGGTGGGAAACCGCCACACTCGGTTGCTGTGCTTAATTACTCTTATCATTGTCACTTTTACTTTTTTAAACGCAAGTTAACAAACACACCCTAAATGCATCTCTATCTACACTTGTTTTAAATAAAATAATAAAGACTAAATCAACTTTCTTTTTCCATTCATTAAATTAATTCTATAAACTCATATTGCACTAACATTACGTTAATACTAAGCCAAATTTAACTTGAAGTTTCAAATTCAAACTTAAAAAATAAAAAGCTTGAGATCAGTTCAAAATTAGCAAGTCAATTTAATGCATCAATATCACTACTCACGTGCCAAATTTTTAATAATGGAAATTTACGTATAAATATGTTTCATTGATTAAATTAATCTTTCAGGAATCTAATATGAAGACTGACTTAACTAAAAAATGGAACATGATCTTTCTTATTTAAGAACTAGTACTATTTTTATAGATTAGTTTGATTATTCATTTTAAAATTTAAGATACAATGTTTTTTTTTAAAAAATCTCAATGTTTAAATATTTTTATTATGTCTATAAGTTCTATAATAATAATAATAATAATAATAATAATAATAATAAAGTTTTAGTTTGCATTTTTTTAAGGTTATTTTGTTTCTTAAGCATTTATGCTTTAATTATATATAATTTTTACTAGAAACAAATACTATACTTATATTTTAATGGACTGACTATAGTTTTAATTTTTTAACTTTGATCAAATTTATCTTTCACTTTAATTTAAAAGTCATTATTTTCATTTTCAAATTTTAAAAAATAACTCTATATCAAATTAAAATATCATAAAATATTTTAATATTATATTAATAAGACAATCATTTAAAATATTCTTAACATCCACTCTTCATTTATATGAAATTACTAAACATATCAGAATAAGTTTCTGTAATTGAAGTTTAAAGAAAACGAATTGGGATATCATGGATTATTGTTTGATTTGAAATTTTATTCTTAAAATATAATTCAGAAAATTAAAAATATATATATATTTAGATTATTCTTAATTCTTAACCAATATAAAACTATTAAGAGTACTATAACACATCATGTTATATAAATTTACATACACGTATCAAGATCAAATCATTCGACTTTTACATGTATTGTCTAATTATCTTTTATTTAAAAATATAAGAATATCATGAAGTGTGCATCTCATTTTCCTGGAATTGAATAACTTGTTTGTGAAAAGGGTGATTATATATTTAAAATTAAAATTGAATAGGGTTTTGAAAAGAGGAATGTAATGTAAGGGAATATTCAATTATTGGTGCTCTCACTCTCAGAGTTTGGTGATATTGGGATTGATGTTTTGGGTGGTCCATCACCTCACCATATCCCATAACATTAATTATTCTTTCATTTCATTTTTTTTTTTCTTTTTTCTTGCTTTGCACAGAGACACAACAATGCATTATTATTCAGCTTCTTACACTGAACATGAACATGAAGATGATGCAATGCAACCTTTCTCATATCCACTTGCCTTTATGCTGAAAACGACACCCATCTTTACATTTTACTTTAAACACTAACTTAAATTAACCTTAAATCAATAAAATATAATCATTTTTAGATCTTGTAAACATTTTTTAGATTATCACATTAGGGAATTATGAATATTTTATACCAAAAATCAAAATACCACCTTTAATATTAAGTGAAGTAAAGTCTTATATGAAATTTTCTTTTTAACTGAATTCAACTGAATACTCCGTCTTCATTTATATTGTATGGACCTAGAATGACATCATTAAGCTTAAGATTAAGGAAACTGTTTAGAATAATGACTACTTAACTTAATAAAATAAGACCAGATATTTTGAATTCAATTTCCAAGAAATACAAATTTGAAAAACATTGATATATTACATTAATGATGTAAATTCTAATTAATATCTTATCAGTTTAATAGTAATGGTGTAAATTTTACCAATATTATTCAATCATATCATCTCACATCAATACAATAATATTCTCTGTTTAAAAGAAAATATATATTTTTTTAATTAGTACTCTAACTTTCAAAAATTATTTTACAGAATTCCTTCACTTATAGAATAGAAAAACGAAAAATACTATTAAAAAAATATCAATAATTATTGAAGACTGAGATCAGTAACGGCCACAAGTGAAAGACCCCTATTAAATCCAGTAAAAATATAACCTATATTAACATAATATTCTATAAAAACTAGTGTTAATTTAAATGTGAAATTCAAACAGAATCTTAACGTAACAATGAGAAGCAAAAGCACGAGGGGCATTTAAGAATCAGAGAAGAGAACAGTGTAGAAATTGTCTTGTAAATATATCATTAAATGCACCCCAAATGATGAACAATCATATATGCATTTATTAATTTTACACTATAAAATATTCTCATCATGTCATTGGTTTATGATGCATGAGATATGAAAGTTTTGACATGTATGTATGATATTGGTCCTTGAATAATATGGTTCATATATAGAGCAACAATCATTGTCATTGTCAAAAAAAATCACAACTTTCCCTTAATTTATTAACACAAGGTTAATTATTTAGCTAGTGTAGGTGTAGACACATAGGCTTAGGTTTAGGTTTTAGGTTTAGCCATAGCTATGATTTTAAGCATCACTCATTGCTTTCTTTCTGGTCCATGGTGGAGATCATTCATTAGGGTTTTTATTATTTCAATTTCTAAACAATTTTTCTTTTGGCTTTCGATATTCGATGGTTTCTGGATCTTCCACTACCTCTCAAATTATATCTTCAACAAATTGACACTTGACATGATATTAAGACTAGCACCCTTTTTTAAAAAAGAAAAATATAAAGAAAGCATAGTTATTTTCTTTTGATGTTATGTCAAATAATTCACATCTACTTTCATTCTAACGTAAATATATACCTTATATTCTTGATAAAATGACACTTATATTCCTTCAATATTTAAATACATATTCATATCTCTTACATTCCTAATAAAGCAAATAAAATTCTTTCATCTCTTTATATCTAAAAATAACTTTCTGCAGAAAAAAAAATTGAATAAAATATTGTTGAACTTTTTGATTAAAAAGATGAGAACAATTTCTTTATAGTTAAAGTATTGTACTTAAAAAATAATTTTAAATTTTTTTATTTAAAATTAATCAATTTTATATTTTTAAATATATAAGAAATGAGAGTGTCACTTTATAATACTATAAAAAAATAAGTTTTATTTATTAAACCACAAAATATAATAAGTATCTATAAAATGTTAAAAAATGTGAATATTAATTTTATTAATAATATAAAATTATGAGTGCTTATTTTAGAATTAGAAAAGAAGTTATATAATTTAAGCAAGATAAAATTATTTTTCTTAAAAATTAAAGATAAAGTAATAACATAAATAAATAACTGTAAATGATTGGCAATCTAATGATTATCAAAATGAAAAGGACATTGCAATTTTTAGATAAACAACCAAATTATCGGGTCGAAAGCAAAAATCAACTAAAATTTCATCCAGAAACTAAACATCAATACAAATTGATAAATAATTCATATTAATAATATAATATGTTTTTTTCTTACATAAGCAATGCTACCAAACTCACTTCTATATGCTATAATAGACTGGTAATTCCTCATTAGCATCCTAATCCATAAAATATTTGTTAGTGAAAAGATTACAAGCAATATTATGATTTTTGGTAAGAGTAACCTTAATTCTCCAACTAGAAAATTAAAAAAAAAAAAATCTCTGATTAAGTTATATTAACTTAAAAGTCAACTTATTAAATAATCAATGAGTTTGTGGTAATAATGATAGAGCTCAGAATTTTGTAACCATTGAAAATCAAATGGTGGAGTTGGTACACAATTGTACTAAACACAAACTTGACATTCTTTTCATAGTACAATGGTGCAGTAGATTATAGTGAATAAGTACAAGAGGAAGCATTATTAATTGAAGGGATTCCATAAATGTCAAAGACTTAAAAACAAGTGACTTTTGTTGTGTTTGCTTCATTTTGGTGTGTGATAAAAACTTAGAAAGCAATGAAAGAAAGTAGTTGGTGTCCTTTGAGTGTGGTAAGGTCAAGAATTGGGGTTGGATTGAGAGTGAAGTCTTTTTCTGAGGAATTGAATTAATTGCAATGGTGGATAAGGCCACCTTACAAGATTCACACATTTAAAAAGTAACCTTTTTTCTTGGCCCCTGCAATGGCTGCAATCACTTAAGCACATTGGGGAATGAAATGTACTACAAAAGTGGTTCCCTTTGAGATAGATATCACTTTTTTGTGCCAATTCAGTGGGTTGTGACAGCACAAATAGTAATGTTGAATCACAAATTTCAAGTTTCATGGATCATTCAGTGGGGTTTTTGGATTTACTTAAGGGATTTAAGTTATTATTGGAGCATAAAGAAAGTGCAAAATCTTATCTAAATGCACATTACAAAAAGCCAAATTCATAACTCACACAATAATGCTTGAAAAAGTTGTCTTTTTACTGTGAAGTAAATGGGGTGAACAATTTTTGTTTGTTTTGATTTATTGATGATGATGATGAGTGAGATAGAAAGTGTGGATGATTTAAGCATATTCTGTTTGGGTAATTAGATTGATATTTGCAACAAGGCACACAATGTTTTGGTTGTTGTTCCCTAAAGTTTGAACAAGTGATCCATCAAAGGCCCACCAGCTTTGAAGTGAGGTACCCCACATATTTGTCCATAAAAAATTATCTCTTTCCCTCTCTCTATCAATGTGAACTATATATGAAGCAGATGCCAAAACAGTCAACCTCATTTCTAGATGATTGTTATTGCCACTTTTGGTACCTCCCTGTCATTTTTTTTTCTTTCCAAATGAGGGTCCACTAGAGCACTGTGTTCCACGCCTACTAGGTCCAATTTTGGATTTTCTTCCTGCACCCCCATTATTAATAACTGCACTCCGTACTAACAAAATAAAGTGTCTCCTAAACTTTAACACACCATTACTGCCCCGGTACCACTGATGCCACTACAACTCCGTTATTCACTGCATTGAGAAGAAGAAGAAGAAGAGGGAGACCTCGTTGTAGAAAAAAAGCTCATTCCAGAAACTATCTTTTATGTTTTGAAAAGATTGTTCTACAAATTCTATTATTCTAGAAAGCTCATTCCATACGTATAAAACGTATTTCATGTTTCTGGAAAACTTGTTCGGGAAGTTCTGTTTCGGAAAGTTCATTTCAGAACGCATTTCATGTCTTCTATAAAGCTTGTTTATAAATTCTATTACGAAAATCATATTGTACAAATCTGGTTCTGAAATTTATATTCCAAAAATCCCAGAAAACTTATTCTAGAAAATTTGTGGGGCAGGTAGATCTCAAGTGACTTTTACAAAGGGTCATTGTAAAAGTTTGGGGAGTGCCGTTAAGAATTAGGGGGATGCATGAAGCAAAAGCTCTAACTTTTCGCAAAGTGAAATCCAATAATGAAGGAGTTTGGGCTGTGCTGGAATTGGGCTTGAACTCCTAGTTTGAAGATCCAAAAGGAGGAGGCTCCTTCCTACACCTTCGTACTTTCTTCCTGCACCTCCATAAATACAAAAATGTAACTACTATACCCTTAATAAAAAATTAAATAAAACATACACTCCTCCCAAACCTTTTGTATCAGGTTGTGTAACATTCCAAAAATATATATTGTTTAACATACAGTGAATCCAATAAAAAGAATCAAATTTCCAAAATAAAGTCTACACTGTTCCACATACTCTGCATCTGCATTTATATATGCTCATGTACATAGTACAATCATTGCAGTTTACAAAACAACAAGAAAAGCAAGGGTAAGCTAGTGAAAAATAAAATTTTATAACATAATCAATACACAAATAAAGAGCAAACCATATTAGTTATTCACAAGAATTTCTTAAAAGATTAACATATAAGTTTCAATACTAAATATATGCAAATAGAACAGAATATCTCAATAATAAGAATTTCTTTAAAGTCTAGCATATCAAGTTTCAATATAAGTTTTCCGTTTTTCATTTCAAGTACTCATGTCAAACGTCATACATAAAGATATCACATGAACCACATCAATACATATCGGCCACACATAGACCATATCACACATATAGGCCACACATTGACCTATCGTCTTCCTGAAAACCCATTAAGTATGCCCCTACCAGAGACTAACATCTAATCCAATACCCAAGACTTAGATTCAGCAATTCTAAGAGAAAGGATCAATCCAATACCCAAGACTTAGATTCAGCAATTCTAAGAGAAAGGATCAATCCAATACCCAAGACTTAGATTACCAGCGAATCTAAGAGAAAGGACTAATCCAATACCCAAGACTTAGACTGCCATTCGAATCTAAGAGAAAGGACTAATCCAATACCCAAGACTTAGACTGCCATTCGAATCTAAGAGAAAGGATCAGAGTAAGCTCAAACATCCAATACCGAGTCTCACCAGCGGTCCCGGTGTGTATGAACTCCCTCACAGCTTCTCACCACCTGATATCTTAGTCTATGTGACTTAGATCATCAGTGAAGCTTGAGGATCTCTGTTAAACATAGGCGTGCTATACTTAATATACACAAACAAGCACAACTCATACATTATCCCAAATGTATGACATCAACATCATTATTCAATCATTAACATCAATACACAAATAATAGTGTGCTAGAATCCTTCCGCAACCATAACAACACTTAATGATTAAATCATCAAATATCATTCCAAAAATATCTTTAACATTATAACAACATATATCTAGTAGATTCATCAAACTCACTTTCCAAATCAAAACAATTCGCGTTCATTCAAAAACGATTCCCCAATCAATCATGCATAAAGACATATTTTATTCAATGACTGCTCTCAAACTATTAAAACATATCAAAGTTTTATCACAAGTCACATTCAATCCATCAAACAACAAG
>Ga0209700_105518_pt1 | contig 21225 bp, 9 predicted proteins | sample SiratroredBW_FD_187528 | JGI IMG/M metagenome (GOLD analysis project Ga0209700, IMG submission 187528) | Root nodule microbial communities of legume samples collected from California, USA - Siratro red BW (SPAdes) (version 2) | ecosystem: Host-associated > Plants > Roots > Nodule | place: USA... | reverse complement strand
CATCATCAAAGTAAAATCTCATTTAAGAATTAAATAACATAATCAAGTTCCTTCAACAAGTAGCAACTATAATCAATGTTTAGATTCTCAAATCATACAAATCTCAGTGAGTTAAGAAACATATACAGATAAATGTAGGACAGTAAAAATTTTATTCTTCAAAGATGTAAGTACGAAGGAGAAGACATAATATTCTATATAATTTTACTTAGATTATTTTATATTATTTTTATTAAGTGAAAATTATATAACTTCATCTTATTAATGTGTTATATGTTCCTTGTAACTAATTATTTAGTATGATGTTGCTAAATATTATTAAGCTAACATTAGTATAATAAATAATTATCTTAACCGTGTTAATTACTAATATATATATATATATATATATATATATATATATATATTTAATATTAGTACACGTAATCTATATATATATATATAACGTCACTATATATACATATTAATTCAATAATAAAATAAGAAATTAGTTTGATATATATCAACAAAGGTATGGGTAATGAATAATACACTTATGCAAAGTTTAAATTAATTTATGGTTGAAGACTTCACCTTTAAATTTTAAATAAGTAAATTCGAACGAGATAAAATAATTTTATAGTTTTTTTATTAACGTTGATAAAATTCTTGACTAATCATTACACAAATAATTAAAATCTTTTAAAAAAAGAAATTGAATGAAAATTATATATATATATATATATATTATGTTATGCAACTTGACTAGTCTTTTTTAGAAGATTAAATTATAACCTTACTAGTAGGCAAGAAAATCATCATATATGTTGCCTTTAGAAAAATAAAGTTAAAAAATAGTTAAAAAACGAATATTTAATGCTGGTGTAATTATTGTCCTTTAAAGAAAATCATATTTTATGTTCTTAAATAATAGTCCTCTTTGAAAGAAAAGAATATTAATAGTGATATTTTAAAATATATTAAAAACTCTTTTAACATATGTAAAAGCTAATTTATTTTAAAAGTATGATAGAATAATAACAATAAAAATTTAGTAGAATATTTGAACTTTAATTTATAGTTTATATTTTTTAAATGCTAATATAATATAACTTTTATTTCAGTTCCGCCACACTTATTTATATTTTTATTATGATTGAGTTTAGTTAAATCAATGAGTTAATCATTAGTTTATTTAACTAGTTTATTAGATTAATATAAATGTGTTTGACAAAATACTTAAAAATAACAGACTTTCTAGTTTATATGTTGTTTTCTAGTTTATAGTTCTAATTTATTTAATTTTTTTTTCATCAGTATCCTTGTATTAATACATTTCTTTATTAACTTTAGTTTCTTTCAACCTATTGTTACTTATTTTAATTTTATAAAATAATTAATTATTGTACTATTTTTAATCTAGGTTGGATCATCTTTTATTTTTTATGTGGTTCAAATTAAAAAATATTTAACATTATAAATTAAAGTAATTAATATTTTATTATATGATACTATATGAACATTATACATTGTAAAAATAAAAAAATGAATGTAATAGTAGGTTAAATTGAGAAATTAAAAAATAAAAGAAAAATAAAAATTAAATTTGATTACTACTCATTACATCAATTTATTTAAATAAAATGATATATTTTTGTCAAATTTTATTTCTATGATGAAATTTATATAATCATATATTTTTATGTCATTTTACATTTAGCGAACTAGTTTATTAATTAATTTATCAAAATAATAATAAAATAAAATAGCTTATCAATTTAAAATTTATTACTTATAAATTATTGTTTTATTAGCTAGTTTATCAAATATTTTTAATCAATAAACTAATTTATCAATTTGAAACTTATAAACTAAGACTTTACCAACTAAAAATTAGCTTATACCTATGGACACAATGCTTTAAAGAAAAAATATTGTTTCAAATTCTCAATTTATTTTTCATAAAATCTTAATTATATTTTCATTCTTAAAATTTAAATAAATTCGATTATAATTCTTTAAATTTCAAAAATCGTTTTACTTCTTCAATTAAAGAAATATTGTGTATTCCCTTAAATTTATTATTTACAAACAGTTTTAAAAAACTAGTTTAGTTTCTTAAAGGTTGTGTTATGAAACTAGAAATTTCAAGACATGGATTTATTTTAAATGTGAAGCCTCTAACTTTTCCTGAGAAAACCATCTAAAAAGAAAACGTGTTTTTTGTTTGTATTAAAAAATTCACATCATTAAGTCCTATTTATTTCACATTAATGATTTTAATTTCAACTTTATTTTGCATTTATAATTCAATAAATGATTTAAACTTCTTCACCATTAGTCATATCAGAAATCTTTGTCAGTATGTGTCTTCAATACATGAAATAAAGTAACAATTAATTTTATATTAATGAGGGTTGAGCTTAATGAACACCAGTGTTATATAAACTACCAAACACTGTTCCATCTTCTTCATTCTCAATCTCATTTGTTGTCTCTACCATCTTCTTCCATCTTCAATTTCTCTCCTTTTTAGCAGATTTCAGTTCTAGATTCCATGGCAACTAACAAATGGTTAAGCATAATAGTAGATGGAAACTCAGCCATGGCTCCTTACTGGCCCAACATTTTTTCACACTGTCTTGAAAAGATAATCAGGTCTCAAAATTCTTGATTCTCATATACCATGTATCATAATTTGCTTCATGTAGTATATAAAATAATATGCATGTTGTATTTTTTCTCATATATGCTTCATATCGACCATCATTCATAGCATGCCCTATTAATATATTTATTTTCATAAATAGCAGTGTGAATTACTTTTTTAATCACAAAAAATAGTTTTGTTTCTTACCTTTTTTTTTTCTTTTTTTTATTTTTCCTTTAAGAATCTAGATCTATAAACTAGTGCAAACATTTTCTTGGATTTTAGAAGCACAGGGAAAATTGACATTTTTTAAGAAAATCTAAGAGTTTTAACACCAGTGGGGAAATGTAGCCTAAAAGAAGACGAAGGAGACTTTTTGTGGCTTATATATATAAAAGCTGAAACAGTTTCAATAATTTTATAAAAATATCAATAAAAAATTTTAACTGATTAGGATTATAACAGATTCATTTATACTACCGCGTGCATTAAAAAAACAGTGTCTAATAAATACGATATTAATTAATATAGTTTATTGGAAAAATAAATAAAAATTAAATAACTAATAAGTGCCCTAATTTAGACAAGAAAAAAATATATCAATGTTTCCTTTCTTTATTATATAAAAGAAAAATATTAGACTGTTTTTGCTGTATTATATTTTACATTGTCCCCCATTGGTTTACACATAAAGTGAATTAGGTAATCTTGTTTTTATGAATGAAATTGTGGATGGTTTAATCTGTTTATCTAAATTTAAATTTGTTACTCTGTGAACTGATTCCCTCTTAGAGTATGTACTAATATAACATCTTTTTTATTTATATGCAGGGCCTTCTTTGAAGACTCAACAAACGAGGTAATTTAAAATATTATAATTTTATTTATAATGTTATGGTCTTTTCTATGCAAATTACAATAATTGATCAATCTCAAAACTAAAACTCAAGATTTCTTGCATAATTTGTGTTACAGATATCATTCATCCAAAATTTCTTTGAGAAATTTTCTGTCATATAGTTTTTTTGTGAAGGGATACAAACAGTATTTTTTTCAAATTCACACATAAATTCAATAAAATATTAGTATTAAGAAACTGATTGACTTAACAATTGAATACCTCACATTAATTAGAAGGGAAGTTGTAATTTGACAATGAAAATTTCATAGACGAATCTGCTGCTGATGAATTCTTTGCTGAAAATAAAAAACTTCACAATCTTATCGCTGAGAAAAAAAAAAACTTATTAACATGTTCTTCATATGTGAAGGTATCCAAAAGTTTCTCAAATCCACAGGACAAAATCATCTTGCCTTACCATTCCTCATTTGTTTACAGGGAGCTAATGCACAGTTAGGTCTGGTCATGTACAATGCCAACTCCAATCCAGGTATTATTTCATTTGTACTAATTATTTTTGCCTTTTACCCTTATGACAAGTAATGTTAATTATCTGGTTCATTCCTTTCTTTTGTTCATATAGGAAAGATCCATTCCTCAATAAAATTGTTATATTGAAGCAGAAACCCTAAATTTGTTTCTCTGTGTCCCTTATACAGGGTTGGAATTTGTGCGATATATCTATTGGACAAGAGAGCTTGATTGTTTCTTAGCTGTGTTATCATCACTAGTCTTCAATGGAAACAATGAAATCCAACACACCATGGTGCAAGGTCTTGCAGAGGCTCTAGTGGTATATACATGTTAACACATACTTTTTTTACTCCTTATTAATTCCACCATTGATGTAACTACAATGTGTGATGTGAATTATGCCCTAAGCAGATGTTTCCAAGGCCATCTAATGTCATGACAACTGAAGAATACTATTATGGAACAAGGCATTGTATTGTTATAGCAGCAAGAGATCCCATTCCTAGGAAAATGCCAGTCTCAGTGCCAGAGATTATTCAAAGAAGAACCATTGGCTCACAATTATGTACTATAATTGCTGATTTCTACGATGTGGCAGAATTGTTTGGCCCAGTAATGTCATGAAACTCTCTTTTTACATTTTTTTTTTCCAATTCCTTCGATTTATACTGATTATGCTATGTTACTGCATGCAGGTAGGGGTATCTCTTTCAATAATATCCCCAGTACAACATCCATGTTTTGGAGTCATATTCAATTTGGTAAAAGTTTATCTTTATATATAATTAACATCTTGTTTGTTAAGATATATATCTGTTGAATGAAATTCTTTTCATTATAGTCTAAGCCAAGGTTTTACACTATAATTGTACAGTGAATGAGTAGTTGTGTTTGAAATTTAGTATTCATATATGTTTTGGTTAGTGCTTAACTTTGTTTTCCTTGTTTTGTAGGCGAATGATGGTTCTCCACTTGAAACCACTCCCATTTCTAATACTAGAATTGGTGAGTTTAATGTTATGTTGTCAAGGAATTTTAGGGAGGCACATGCTGCCCTTCGTGGGAAAAGAATAATACATCCACCCACAGATGATCAAGGTTCTCTTCCTCTCTCGCTGTTTATCAATTTTCATCCTTCTCTTATTCTCTTTTCTTATTAAAATAAATTATTTCCTGTTTCACTGTTTTTCATAAAGCTTAGCTCTGGTGGTGAACTTGTATATGTCTTTATTGCCTTTTAAATTACTGATGTTTTGTTACAAACTATAGCTAACTTCAATTGTTGTAGTTAATAACATTCTTGTGACATGAAGAATTACATGTTATTTTCCTTTTATGCTTCTTACTATTTCTGCAATATTGTATAGCTTTTGCAATTTCTGCATAAAATATGAGAACTTTGAAATGGGTAATGTTGTTTTTTACCATGCATCTGCAATATATGCCAAGTGATTTGAAACACCTTTGATACTTTCAGAAGACCTATTCTCAATTGCTAACATGATGATGAATAGAGGGATCAGAATCAATGAAGCTGCCAGAGATATACCTGTATGTTTTTCCCTTTTTCCCTTCAAGGATTAAAATGTCAATTAGAGTGTTATTATTTACTTTTATTTTGTATTTGTTATAACCTAAACCTGTTTTCATTTGCTTTTTATGATCAAAATCAAGCAAACTCTTGATCAGCAGACTATAAACCCAGTGTCTCTAGTTCTCCCAAATGTCTCAACCACTGCAATTAGCATTCCAAATCCACCAATGGTTCTTCCCAATGCACCAACCTCCACAACTAGAGAATGGTCTTCACAAGGATTAGGTCAAGAAGAAAGAGGCATTGGTATGGTTGCAGGAAGCTCAGAAACCTATCCAATGGGCACAACAATGGGAGTAGGTATGGCTGATCCAAGGGGTTTTCCACCAGCTCACAACTCCACACCCTTTCCTTCAAATGAAAACTCATTCAATATTGAACCCTACCAATCAACCCTAATGCTTCCTCATATGACTCTTAGAAGTAGCAGCGATAGTTACCCAAATCTTCCATACTTAGCTGCCGGGTTTGATCCATACGGTAGACCTATATATGGACCAAATGGGGTTCCTCTTCCACCCATAATACCTCAGTTTAATCCCTCTGATTTTTGGCCTCCACAACCATTTCCTTCAAGTGCTCTAGATCTCGTCCTAGCATGGCAGGTAAGTTGATCAAATGGCTTCATTATTACAGAACCCTAACAGAACCCTAACATACATAATATATATGCCTTCATAATTGCCAAAATCTTGGAAACTATCCATGATGTGTTCTATGTCGCTTTTTAATTTGTTTCTTATACCAGTTTCCTCTATATATATCCATATCTGATTCTAGATTATTTACTAATGAAGAAACTACCTGGTTTATATATAAACTGATATCTGATATAAATATTGGAATTAATGTTCATGCAAACACACTCTATAAGATATTTTATACTTTCTATGTATAAAATTGATCTTTGGTCTCCAGGGAGCTTTGGTTGCAAGAACGCACAGGACTCGCAAGAACATTCAGAGAGGAAGGGTACGATAGAATCAATCAACCTATAAAATAATCTTCTTGCCCTAGAACTAGTTTGTTAGAGATCAACATTCTAAATAACTGAACTTTTCCCTTCTTTCTTCCTATCAACAGGCTCTCAGAAGAGCAACATCACCCTCCACGTAAGTGTACCTTCCATGCACTCTCAATGATATATAAAAGCATAAATGAAGAAATTTTTTTACAAGGTCGCTTTCGAAAGGAAAACAAAAGGCATGTTTTAGGTATTTTTGCATAAATACATAACGACACTGTTTTGTACTTTTTTTGTTCATTGCAGGCTTACTATTGAGTGGTGGAATATGCTAGAAACAGCCTCCTATTTACCACAGAGAGCTCTCGACTATACGATAACGTAACTTTTTTTAACAGTGCTATTGCTACTTCTTAAAGGAACACTTCCTTCACTGGGGAATCTAACATATCTTCTGAAAACATTTGAATCTAGGATTTTTCGTGGACCCGTTGATTATGTTTTCTTCTACATGAGGCATTTCAACAATCTCGACTTCTATGAACATATGACGGAAAAAAACCTGGTAAATCATAACATGCTAGCATTAATAAAATTATGTTAGTCTAACCTGACTTACCTATTTATGAAATATATTTTTTTCCATTTAAGCATTACAATACAAAATTGTCTAATATAGAAAAAAAAAATCAATAACAACACTTTTAAGAAAATTTGTTACCTCTCTCCATTTGTTAGAGCTTTCTCATTAACCAATTAAATTATATCAATTGCATTGCATTGTTATTTCAAAACTATTATTTACTTTTGAACATTACGTACTAATGATAACATATAGAGAATCCATATTTTTTCCCCTATTGATGTTATCTCTTTGCAGTGTGCGAAAGTTACTCTCACTTCTCAGATTTTGATCATATCTCCAACCAAAAACAAACACTACTACATAGGAACAGTCTTCCCTGAGGTGAGTGGAATGTAAATAAGATTTCACATTATATTATCTTCTTTGCCAATACTTAATTTTGACTAATCAATAAATGGCAGGATGTTACATTTGTTGAAATGAACTAAGTATGGAAATGAAGAGAAGATTGCTATGTTTGGGATTTAAAAGAGCATTAAAAGGAGAGATGATGCATGCTCCCCTTGTCCATCAATGATATTGTACATGGCTTTATCTTCTATTGTTTCCATTTGTTAAATAAGTTCCTATATAGAAAGTTTGTGACATCTTTAATTTAGAACCAACTTAGTCAATTGCTGAAGTTTCATCATTTATTAGCTTTTGTATTTCAATTTTCATGTACAATAAATCTAAATAACCATCTTTGCTCTGCATTCATGAGTCCTCTCTCTATTGACTAAATAATTTTTTTTATTCAGAAACTGTTCTGTTGACCAATAAAGTATCATAATTCCCCATTCCTCCAAAATATTTCAATATATTATATTTTTCTTCTTTGTTTTATTTCATTAATAAATACATAAATTAGTATCAAGAATGATGATTCTTGATAATTTCACTTTTTTTTTTACAAAGTAAAATACAAATTGGCACAAAGCAAGTCCAAGAGCAGTTGTCAGGCAAGATCAAATAGTTGAAGGTTATTTTACCAACCAAATGCCAAGAAGCTATAATTAGTGAGTAAACAAGAAAAAAAAAACATGAATAAACCAAATTGCAAAAATAGTGGATTTTTTTTTATTATATTAATAGTTAATAAGAATAAAAAATCAAGAACGTAAAACAAAACATTTCAAAAGAAGTGAAATTCATACCATGAATAAGTGAAAGAATCAAGACAATTAATTGAACTAAGAATAACGGAGAATTAAATAGTTTCTTTACGAACCACTAAAAATACAAGCCAAATACTATACTATTTTTAGTTTTTTGATCTATCAATAGCAAAAGATTGGCAGGGAATAGGCTTCTTTGAACAAAAAGCAACAACTTCCTACAAATCAAAACGATGAACAAAATTTTAATCATGTAGTTGAAACACCACATGCATATTGTAATAATCAAAATCTCAATTCTTTCGTGATATAGTTGGAATAATTTCTTTATAAATTCTTTTCAAAAAGAAAAAAAAAGTGAAATTACTTTTTTGTAAATTAAAATTAATATATATAAATTAATTTATACAAATTCTTTTATATTTTTTAAGTTTTAATTATATGTAAACTAATTTGTAACTTGGATAGAAGTTAAATTTTTTTTTTTTTATCAAAAAGACTTACGAAAAGGTTCATTTAAGCGTGTCTATCTTCAAACTCTTCTTTCATATATTAGACTTTACTGTGTGCATCTCCTTATTTAGATAGGTATTAATCCTAAAGCAACTAAGCAAGATAATATATCATTATAAAAAATTGTATTACGAAATTATACACATAGCCATTAGTGCATGCAATTCTTAGTGCAAATGAACATTGGAGCATTTGTAAGAAAAAACAATTTCTATTATTTTCAAAGCACACCATATTAAAATGTGACTTTCTTACTTAACTTTTTAATAACGGAAATATATGCGTTCTCGAGTTTCTGTATCTGTAATTTTATTAAATTAAAATAACACTATTTAAAAATATAGTTTTATCAAAATTATTTAAAAATATATAGTGGTTATTTAAAAAAAGAAATTAGTTAATTAGTTTAGAGTAACAAGTTTATGCACTTACATAATTTATTACATAAAAAATATTTTTATTTGTTAAAAATATAATTATTTAATTAAAAGTGACAAAAAAATAATTATAGAAAAAATATATCCTTGACGGTATAGATGAAGCACATCAAAATTCTTAATGTGTCTTGGTTGTCATATTGTGTTTCATCAAATACACATCTTTCAGAAAGTAACATTATTGATGATAATTAAGAGGTTTTAGTAATATTAGCTCAGAAGAGAAAGACATGTATTAAAAATAATAAAGTAATAGAATAAAAAAATTTATGATAATATTTAAATTCATATGATGAGTCTATGACACATCAAAAATTTTAATGTGTCTTGGTTGTCATAAACTTTTGTTTCATCAAATACACATATTTCAAAAAGTAATAATTAAGAAGTTTTAGTAATACTAGCTCAGAAGAAAAAGATATGTATTAAAAATAATAAAGTAATAGAATAAAAAAATCGATAATCATATTTAAATTACAGATATTATTATTATGTTATATAAATCAAGTTAAAAAATTCAGGACTTAAAACTACACTATAAATTGTTCTTTATAGTTAAAATTTGTTATTATATTGTTTAAAACTGTAGTTTAATTATAGTCAGAGATGATAAAATAGTTAAATAATGTAAATGTGATAGACATAAGTGACCTCAATATCCTTTCACGATCAACTACTTTCTTTCAGAAATAGATATAATCGATAAAAAAAATTTGAGTTTTCTAAGTATATATTCTTAAAATTAGTAAAAATAATAAATTATGAATAGGTCCAATTAAATATTTTGCTAAAAAACAAATTCCTTAAAATATAATTAATTTTATAGTATTTATAGCCTTGTTAAATATTTATTTTTATTATTTTTTAAACTAACAATTTTTTAATTTTTTTTCTATTTATTAGTTTTAAAATAATTATTATTATTTTTTGTCAATTATATTATTATTATTATTATTATTATTATTATTATTCACCCATTATTTAATTATTTTACACATAGGAATAAAAACATAAAATAAAAGTTTTCATTTATTTATTTATTTATTTTGACAAGATAATGAAATTTTATTATTATTTTTTATTTCTCAAAACACCTTCAAATGATCTTTAAAAATAAATGATGAAGTAAATAATTTATAATAGAGTCATTATAATTGTCATTGAAAGTTTAAATTGACGTAATAATTTCATTGTTCAAATTAATGAACATTATTCATTTTTCCAAAATGAAAACAATAATAAAAAATAATTTTTGTCAATCCAGCTCTCTCATTCCAACAAAAATCCTACATAAAATTAAAAATAACTAATTCTTTTCAGTTTTTTTTAATAATTTGCATGATTATTCGAACAATGAAAGAAAATTTTGAATAATAGGTTCACATATTTGAATAACTGGCTTTGCTAAAGCTATATATATATATATATATATATATATATATATATATATATATATATATATATATATATATATATATATATATATATTCGAATAATTAGTACACTTGACATATTTAAATAATTGGTTATACAATAGGACTTTTTTTTTTCCTATATAGGCGAAATTAAAAAAAAAACATATTTCTCAAATAAAACCCATATTTTGTTTTTTAGACTAGATTAATTTATTCTGCAAGTTTAGAATTCAATTTTTGGAGGTCAAATTCTCCATTGAGTTCTATGCGCTTAAAAATAGGTTAGAATTGAGTTTCTCAAATACAGAATTTTTTCAATGTTGAAAATTTTTTTAAAGGAGTTTTTAATAATACATTGAAAAGGGTGAAATTATTATTAAAAAATAATTTATATCATAAATTTGGTGATAAAAGTTGAAAATTATTAATACTAAAACTAAAACTGAAAAGTGTAAAAATAACAAATTATTTATAATTTGTATGGATAATTATTTGATGTAAAATTTTTTTTTTATATATACTGAAGTATAATAATAAATTTAGTTAATAATGTTTGAAAAAACATATAAATAATACATATATAATTTCTAATTAATGAAGAAAAATATAATATTTAGTGATGATTAATTGAGATTTAATTTATGTGAGTTACGTGTTTATGAGAAAATACATAAAATTAATAACACAATTATTATTAAAATTAAAAAGCGGTTAGATCTAAAGATTCTTAAATGTATGGATATTGTTTTTATGAATTATCACACATTTCATTAAAAAAAAATACATAAAATTAATAACATAATTATTATTAAAATTAAAGAGCAGTTAAATCTAAAGATTTTTAAATATATGGATATTGTTTTTATGAATTATCACACATTTCATTAGGAGAAAATACATAAAATTAATAACACAATTATTATTAAAATTAAAGAGCGGTTAGATCTAAAGATTCTTAAATGTATGGATAAAATTCATTAGGAAAAAATACATAAAATTAATAACACAATTATTATTAAAATTAAAGAGCGGTTAGATCTAAAGATTCTTAAATGTATGGATATTGTTTTTATGAATTATCACACATTTCATTAGTAACGTACCCAGGCGAGAGGTGTTTCGTCCTGGCGAGAAAGTATTTTCGCCCAAGCGAGGGTATGGTCGTTAAGGCGAAAATGACCTTTGCTCTCTGGACCAATTTCGCTTAAGCAAGAAGATTTTCGCTCAAGCGAGAGGGATTCTCGCTCAAGCTAGAAATTTTCGCTCAAGCTAAATCCCAAAGAAAAAAAAAAATTTGGCTTTCTATTTTGATTGATTGATTCTTTGGTAATGTAATGTATGGATTTAACAAGATAGATTAATTTATAATTCAAATTTAATTGTATTGATAATTTAGGAATTTCTTTTTTCTTTTTTAGATTGAGATTGAAAGTGAATGAATGAATTAGTAGATATCCATGTTATGATGCAATATTAATAGAGTATTGATGAAGTTGGTAAAGGCCTAGGCATAGTGTTTTCAGGAAAGAAAACACCCGTGTCTGGGTTAGTTAGGAAGTGCATTGTCTAAGGATCGGGTAACGATTGATATCTTGACTCTACTAGTAGTATGAATCAAATAGATGATTATCACTAGGTGGTGAGAGTCGAAGGAGGTTTGAACTGGGTGACTGCACGATTGATGATTGATGATTCATTTGTGTGGAGGCTGTGTGGGTTCACAGCGTGGATATGTATGACAGCTACATATCTCGAGGTCTATTCAATGCACGAGTCTTCCGGAAGTAGAGTTAAGTTTGTAGTGTGTCAGTATCTTATATTGTGTTGGTGCATGTAACTAAGTGAAAGACTTGAGTGGTGTTAATATTTGTGTTTGAATTGAAATACTCAAGTATTATTAAAAATTTGTTAGCTTACCTTTTGTTTTGTTGTACTTGTGTTTTTGATATCTGTTTGCAATGATCGTGTTTTTGACACGGGAGCAGATGGCGTTGCAGATGGGTCTGTGGAGGATCATTTGGAATGAGTGGTGCTTTTAGGCATAAGCTAAATTTGAAAAAAAAAATTGGGAGATATTTTGTAATTATGTTTTAGTAGAATTCTGAAAGTAGAATTTTTAAATACTTTAGTTTAAAGAATTATTGTATGTTGATAAAATCTTAATAATAATTAGTAGAATGTTTAGCTTTATGCATGTTATTTTTAGGGTGTTACAGTTATAGAGTTATGGATTCTACTCAATCAAATTTTTAAATAGATAGACTAAATTTGAATAATTTATTCTATATCTTTAGATTTATTATGTTTGAATATCTAATACGATTGTCTGATAATGCAAATTGCCTTAAAAATAAGTATTTCAAGTAAAGAAAACTAGTAAATTTTTCATATTTTAAAAAAGATAATAAAAAATACTGATAAATTGACTAATATAAGCATAGATAAAAAGTTAAATTTTGTATACTATATTACGTCTCATCGTTTTAGTTGGATTTTTTTCATAACAAATTTCTTTTTATATTTTAAGATGCGTTCTTTTCTTTACATGTGATTTCATTATTTTTTTATACTTTCTTTTAATAATATGTTTAATGAATTTTGAGATATCAATTAATTGAGATATCAAAAATTGTAATAATGTCTAAGATAAGTTTTATAATATTTTATAATACTTATCTTAGATATTTGGTTAGTCAAATTAAATTTAATTTCAGCATTTTAATTGATTATTTTAAATCACTTTATATAATTTTCTTAAAAAAAATCTCTTTTAAAAAAAATTGGAAAACATATCAAAATGTGGTCCGGAAAAAATCAAATTCTAACATTTTTTTGGTGTCGAGAACCGTTGTGCATATCTGAGAATTTGACCATAAGTGAGTTGTTGAATTCTAAACTTTTACAGTGAACAAGTCTAATTTAAAAAAGAAAGTCTAAAGGGTATTTTTCTAAATTAGGTTTATTTTAGAAAAAAAAAATTCTATACAAGAGTTTTGAATATTCAAATTAAGAAAATTCAATTAACCTTTCACATATATTTGAATAAATAGACGAAAATTAAATTAAGCTGTGAAAAAATTGAAATAAAAGCTTGGGTATTTGAATAAGGGACAAAAGTGTAGGTGAATTTAATTAAGTTGAAAAAAATATAATAAAAAAATTAATTTAAATTTATAAACAAAAAATAACTATGCATTTTATATTAATTACATATTTAATTATGTGACTTTTTTTATTAGCAATATGTATTATCTGTCAATTACTTTAACCTTGAGGCTTTGAGGTGTTTTGATAAATACTTGGTCCATTCTTTCTCATTTGTCCAAATTCTGAAAACATGGTTCCTTTTTAATTTTTAAAAAAAAATCAATAACACATTTATTATTTTTTTATTGTATTTATAGTCCTAATAATATTTTTAACACTTCAATTTATTGTATTTGTCAGTATTTATCATGCATGAATGAAATAACAAAAGTCAATGCAATGTTATTGAGAGTGGAGTCCACAACTGGCTTTATAAAGAACCAAGTAGTCCTTCTCCTTCTTCATTCTCACCATCATTGTTTCTTCTCTTTGTGCTTCTTCTTCTATTCTTCTTCCTTTTTGTTCCTATAACTTTCAATTCTATAGAAATGGCAACTAAGAAATGGTTAAACATAGTAGTAGATGGAAGCTCAGTCATGGCTCCACACTGGCCTAAGATTGTTTCAGAATATTTGAAGAAGATTGTTAGGTATGAAAATTCTTTCTGCTTATATATCAAAAATCATAATTTGTAATTTGTTTCATATGCATGTTGTATTTTTTATTAAAATAATATTATCTCGATATACTGACGTAGCGTTACTTTCATTTTATACCGCTGAGATATTAAAAATAATATTATTTTATATTTTATTATAAGAGAAGCTTCAGTTTTTCATTTTTCTGGCTTTACCTTCATTTTATACCGATAAGATGTTAAAAATAATATTATTCTATTATAAGAGAAGCCGGCGTTTGAAGATTACGCCCTTTCAGTTTTCGGAGATACTTTATCAGTATCCTAAAATTATCAATAATATATATCAAATTATTTATAAATTTTTATAAACATTTTTTATTATTTTTTTCTTAATTTAAACACAAATATTTTTTACTCACTTTTATTTCAAATGTATTTTTTTTCAGTTTCTTAAATCTACCTTCAAATCTAAATATATCCTTAAAAAAATGTGCTATGAATGATTCTTTGCAGCAGAGGATGAGCTTATGCATGAAGGAGGCAAAAAGTTTAAAAAACAGGAAAAAAATTCATTAAGAGACAAAAGATATATTTTTATGTGTTTCATGAATTATTGCATATCTTGTTTTTAGGAATTTAGATCTATAAACTAGTGAAAAACTTTTTTGGATCAGTGGGAAAATAGTAGAAGAAGGCAATCTTTATTTTTTATCAAAATTTCTTTATAATATATATATTAGTGATGTGTAATAATTTAAACACCATAATTATAATTTGGTTCAGTTCACATTATACAATTAGATTGCATGACAGTTGACAGAGCATGCAACTAAATGATATCATTAAAACTCATTATCTTTTTCCTAGCATTTAATGATAAACATAAAAATAAATTTATTTATGGTGTGCATTAAACACTCATTCTCTAAAAATGTCACACTAATGAATAAGCTTTATTAGAAAATAAAAATAAAAACCAAAAATCTAAAAGCAAACGTCTAAAGTGCCTTGGACAAGGAAAAAGGTGGCAGAACTTATTTTCTTTATGTATTTTGTCTTGTTGAATAATGTTATTCTTTTTGACGAAATAAAAAATCTTTATTTGTAATAAAAATTATGAAAAATTAATTATTAATTTCTTTGTCTATTGATTATGCAGGACCTTCTTTGACAACTCAATGGAAGAGGTATATTCTATAATTTTTCATATTTTGAATTTTTTTATGTGATGTGGTCTCTTCTGTAAACTTGCATAAGTGACAGAAATTTATTGATTTCAAAACTAAAACTTAAGGTTTCTTGTTTATTTTATCCTACACGTTGTATCATTCATCCAATACTTCCCTAAAATTAAAAAAAGAAATCCCAATCATATTATTCCTATATTAATGTGCTTTGTTGCGAAGATATTCCAATGTAATATGTTATTCAAAGATTTAGGCCAAATTCACCCGTAAGTTTAAAGGTGGGCCTGTTTTATACAATAATAATTAAATTTAAAGAATTAAACTAATATATTTTTTAAAAACATTAATTAAAAATCATAATTTATATTTATTTATATATTAAGTCATTAAACCTAAAATTTATATTTATATTTAATATCATTAATTAAATTTTAAAAACATATATTTAATCTTTTTAAAAAAAATTAAAATGGGACAAAATAACTAGTTGGCCCAACAAGTTAGACCATGTTAAGAAGTTCTTAGTTATTTGCAAAATAAATAAATTTTTTACATAGATTACAAATTTCTTAAAAGTATTTTTTTAAGTACATCTTCACCTCAAATTCGTCCTTGTTTAGAATATTTTAGTGCCTTTTTGTTTGCAAAATTTTGTCTAGTTTCCAAATCCAAAATATAGTTCTTCCCTTACAATGATTCATTTGTTTACAGGAAGATAATGAACCAGCATGTGAAGTCAGTCTAGTCATGTATAATTCTAACTCCAACACAGGTATTTCATTTTGTTTACATATTTTTTATAAGATATTTCTTTTTATTGAATTCAATTTATAACAACTTTATAATTATTGAAGATTTCACATTGAATAGATATAAAATCTTTAATAGTTTATAATTTATAAATGGTTGTAAACATATAATTTTGTAAAGTTTAATTAAATTTAAATAGCAGAAATTTTATTATTTCTGTATTTTGTGTGTGCAGGGTTAGATATCCAATATATTCATTGGACAAGAGATGTGAATTATTTTCTAGACATTCTTCCATGGTTAGCTTTTAATGGCGATAATTTAAACCGACATGCTATGGTGCAAGGCCTTGCAGAAGCCCTTGTGGTATGCATATCTCAACACATTCTTTGTTCACTCCTTATTCCATTGTTCATTTTACTATTGCATAATGAAAATTAACACAATCATGGCCTAACAGATGTTTCCAAGGCCTTCTAATGTAATGACAGCACAAGACTACTATAATGCAGAAAGACACTGTATTGTGGTAGTTGCAAGAGATCCCTTTCCCAGGAAAATGGTAGTCTCTGTGCCTGAGATTACTAAGGGAGGAACCATTGCCACACAGGCACATTATGTCAATGCTGATTTTTACGAGGTGGCAGAAATGTTTGGTCCAGTAATGTCTTCAAACTCTGTTCTTACATTTTTTTTTCTGCATGGTGTAGCTTTCTGTTTATACTCACTATGTTCATGTTACTACACGCAGCTAGGAGTATCCCTATCAATAATATGTCCAATGCAACATCCAATCTTTGGAGTGATCTTCAACATGGTAAAAGTTCATCTCTCAAATCATTAAAACTTGTGCAGTGACCAACAACAAGTCCTATGATTCATCAAATTACCAAGCAGAAAATTATGCAGATGTGTTAATTTAGCAGAAAATTATGCAGATGTGGTTGGCCAATGAATGACTATGATGTGGTGCTGCTAAGTTTTGGTTAGTATATAACTGTGTTTTCCTTGCTTTGTAGGGGAATGATGGTTCTATACTATCAACCACTCCCATCACCAAGATTAGTATGGATCAATTTACTGTGTTACTGTCAAGAAAATTTAGGGAGGCACATGATGCCTTCCGAGGCAAAAGAGCAATGGATCCACGCACAACACAAGAATGGGTTGAATCAATGAAGAGAACAAATGTTACTCGATTTCCCATCAATTTTGCTAATCGTCAAGGTTCTCTCTCTCTTTCTATATTGTGTGCATTTGAATAGCATATAACAATTCAAGAAATTGTGAACTCATTCAGTCTCATAAGATTATATTAGTTCAAGTGTTTTGATTATATTTAACTTACTTGATCTCTATGTTATAATGGATTATTTGTTGTTAACTTGTTATCCAAGTTGTTTTTGTCCCAAATGGCTAATGATTTAACATTCAATTATCCACAACACCAACTTTCACAGCTGGAGAAGGGTCATCAAGAGGACCAGTTGGAGGTATTTCAGAGAACTATTCAATGTTCTCTCATTCATCATTCAATGTTCGACCAAACTCATCATCAATGCTTCCTTATGCTACTAATAGTGGTGGTGGTCATCAACATTTGCCCTTTCAACAGACCAGGTTTGGTGCATTTGGTAGACCTGCATTGGGATCAAGCACTTGGGCTCCTTCTGCATCTGCAACACCTCAATATAATCTCACTAATGTTGTGCCTTTCTCACCATATCTTTCCCATTTTCAACACTACTTGGAAGCATGGGAGGTAAGCTGATTAGCTTCATCTTTCCACATGATTAAGACCAACATATAATTTCATATTCTGATAAATTTCTGCACTATAGTTTATCTTTGTTATCAATAGTAAACTTACTTAATAGGCAAATTTATATCAAATTAATGTATATGATCTTCATATTAAATGTGTTCACAGACTTTCACAGAATTATTGGTTTACAATTCTCTTTCTCTTATGCATCTCTAGGGAAATTTGGTTGCAAATATTCACGGGAATCGCTCCTCCTTTCATATAGCAAAGGTACGATAGACTCCATTTTTCTAGACCTTGAACATCAAGTTTGTTAGATGAGATCAAAAGTGATTTATGTTCTATTTTTTAGTAAACAAGATTCTAATGATTGTGTCAATTCGCTAAATAACTGATTTTTTTCTCCTCTTTCTACTTATGAAACAGGCTCTCAAAAGAGCAACATCACCCTCAATGTAAGTGTATCCTCCATATATTCTTAGTCCTAATCTTTTTTAGATTTCCCTGATCAGATTATAACTAGCAATGATTGAAAGTTATTTTTTTCATTGCAGGCTTACTCAGGATTGGCCTAGTAGGCTAGAGATTATCCTATATTTCAAAGTGAAAGCTTTCAACCATACGATCAAGTAACTTGAAGACACAATGCTATTATATGCTATTGCTATTATTAAAACTAATGCTTTTGTGCAGAAATATGATATATTCTGCAATTACATTTAAATGCAGGAATTATAATGAGCCTGTTGATTATGTGTTCTTCAGCGTAATGCATTTCAATAATCTTGACTTGTACGAACATCTGAAGAACCAAAATCTGGTCAGTCATCTATACCTGTAACAAGTTATTTGTCAATTTACTACATCTTTATTTTTAATCCAAAAACATTAGTTTGGATTTTAATAAAGAAAAACAAATGATAAATTACTTTTATTAGAGCATAAGTACTTTATCTAACTCTAATGTAAAGATTCCATTTTCTGCATGGTTTTGGTCCTCCTAGAAAAAGCAATAATCTATTCTAATCTTATTTATATTTGTGCAGTGTGCCAAAATTCGTCTACCTTCTCAAACTGTGATTGTATCTGCAACAGAAAGCAAACATCACTACGTAGGAACTATTTTCCATGGGGTGAGTCTAACATCAATAATTTTTCAGATCATTGTTTTCCTTTTAAGTTTTGGTCTAAACATGTAATTATGAGCATGCTGAAATTTGTTGTGCCTTTATAAATATTTGAGTTCTAACTAATGAACAAATGACAGGATGCTGTATTTGTTGAACCATGCACATGACTTTGAAGAGAAGATTGAAGAGTAAGTTGAAAGAGTTGTGTTATCCCCAGGGACCCGTTGGCTTTAGCAACAACAATATCTTTAGTGAGTGATTGCTTCTTAATCGTTCTTGATATAGCTCTTATTTTATTGTTCCAAAAGCTCCAAATTTCACGTATTCCACTTTCCAGAAAGGGTAATGCATAACGCTCAAGGTTCAGGATTAGAGTTCTAGGAATATAGATAAGATAAGTGAGTTATTCTGTTATAATTCTATAACATAATTAGTTAAGAGGATATCCAGTTCTTGTTGTTACTTGGTGAACCTTATAGTACAAGTTTCATTTTGTGGAAACTAGAAGAGCATGCTTCTCTTCACTTCTCTTAGTTTTAATAAAAGTTAGCTTAGTTATGAATCTGCCAAATTTGTTTTGATGGTTTCATATGTAACTTCAGATGTTTGGCAAACTAATGATTGATAACTTTTTCAATTTGACAAACAGATTATGGATTATGAGATATGGATTTATATTTGTTTAAGTCTAATAATTGTCTCGTTTGGAAACCAGATCGGTTATAGGATTTTTGTAAAACTCTACAGTTTTTTTTCCTAAATTGCATGTTTAAGCCGCTAATTAATCATCTTAAAACACTAAATAGATTTTACGCCTTGGGATAGAGTATTTAAGTTATTGAATTTCAATCATCGATTATTCTTTTAATCATATCTTTAATTCTTGTTTTCTTTTAATTCAATTGCCTACTCAAACCTTTCTTATTTCGTTGCTATTTTAATTAATAAAAGAATCAGATATTTTTCTGTTCCTATTGTATTTGACTTTACTTTTCACTATACTAAAATCTTACCTGAAAATAGGTTTTACCATACCATCATCGAACTACCATTTAAATTACGAAAGAGTTGCGCATATTTAATCAATAAATTTCACTAATTACTTTTTTCTTCATATTACACTTAAATCCTATTTTTCAAAATTCTTTACAATTTTCCTCTTGATTTTAAAAATATTACATTGTCATTCAATTTTACAGTACAGATGCATCTCAGTAAATTTTAAAAGCATTACACTTATATAGAAAATAAGGACATCACTATAAAAATAATATTACATTATAATTATTTTTACATTACCCATACATTTTCTTCTGTTAAAAAAAAAAGTATACTTACATTCTTATATAAATAAACCATTACAATGATGTAAAGCAAACAGAAGAGAGGTAAGTATTATTTAAAAAAAAAATAAGATAATAAGGTATGGTAATATTTACTCCTAACCAATCAACTCCTTTATTAAAAAGACACATATGAACACATAAAAAAACTGAAATATATATTGTTTTTTTTTCTTATTTTCATTAATAATATATTAGTCATTGTATGGAGGCTTTTGCTTCCTATAAAATGATCGCATTTTTTTTCCATGCGTTTTTCCTTCATTGTATGCAACCATCGTTTCCACCACCACCATTGCTATTGTTACCCTATCACGGTACAAAAGAAGAAGGAAAAAAAAAAAAAAAAAAAAAAAAAAAAAAAAGCGAAAAAAAATGTTCTATAAAATTCATTCAAAAAAACACATTTTAGAAGATATTCTGTATGTTTTGAAAAGTTTGTTCAGAAAACTTTATTTCAAAAAACTTGTCCGAAACGTATTTCGTGCATTATGAAAATTTCATCTTAAAACTTTTGTTCCAGAAATATTATTAATCTTAGAAAGCGTGTTCCAGAAAAAATATCCAAAGCAAATAATCTATATGTCACTTTTAAAGAAAGGTAAAATAATTATTTTAAAAATTATGGAGATGCGCCAAGAAACTGTGGGGTA
>Ga0209700_105517_pt1 | contig 21240 bp, 14 predicted proteins | sample SiratroredBW_FD_187528 | JGI IMG/M metagenome (GOLD analysis project Ga0209700, IMG submission 187528) | Root nodule microbial communities of legume samples collected from California, USA - Siratro red BW (SPAdes) (version 2) | ecosystem: Host-associated > Plants > Roots > Nodule | place: USA... | reverse complement strand
TATATATATATATATATATATATATATATATATATATATATATATATATTGGTATAATTATAATGAAATTATTTAAGAAATAAATACGAATATTAATATGCTAGTTAGGGCAATGATTAAATACATTCTACTATTTCTGTAACTAAATTCTATTTTATTGTTAGAAAGATGATATATTTTTAACTCTTGAAAAGCAAATGAGCCATGTTATGTATATAAAGATGAAAGGTCGTTATAATTTTATTTTTTTTTATAATAAACATGTTTTTGGTTTCTACATATATGGTAAAATTTATGTACCAAAGCAGCAACGTAAATTGGTTTATGATTAGGAAAATAAATTGAGGGAGAAAATGAGAGTGATAGTAATTAGTGTATTGTTGTTTATAAGTGTGGTAGTTGCAGATGAGGGTGGTGTAACCATTAATCCTGCAGAAGAAGCTGAAATTGGTGAAACCGTTGATTCTGTAAAAGAAGCGGGAATTAATGTAGCCATTAATTCTGCAGAAGAAGCTGGAATTGGTGTAGCCGTTAATCCTGCAGAAGAAGCAGGAGTCAGTGAAACTGTTGATCCTGCAGAAGAAGCAGGAATTAGTGAAACCACTAATCTTGTTAAAGATGTTAGTATTAGCAAAGCCATTAATCCTATGTTTAATGGACAACCTCAAGCACTTGGTATTACTTCTTTATTTTCTAAAAGTCTATTTTTTAAGAAAATTATATATAATTTAAGAAATATGATTAACGCACTTTTATTTGTTCATTTTGTTAACAAGCTCATTTTAGATTAGCCTCTAGAAAATTTTACCATGACTTTTAACCAGTACTCTTTTATCAAAACGAAAAAAACGAAAACAAAAAGTATTTGAAATTGATATTTCATCTCTAAACTACTTTCTTTGTCTGCTGTTGCCAAAGTCACCAAGTTATTTGACTTCATCTCTCATTACATACATGTTTGTTCATATATATTCTAATTGATAAAGGAAATATGTTACGTGTTGTACTTTGTTTTATCCTAAAATTACATAAATGCATTCTTTCATGTGAAATTTTTAAAAAAGCATGTAAATGATTTCAAAAACTCGGATATTCATGATGGAAATTAGAAGTAATTTCCTCAAATGTATAAATATTATTTGATTTTCAAAAACATAATACCAAATGTGACTTCGTAATGTTTTTTTTATTACATTAGATATATTAATGTATTATGTTTCACATGTTTTTTATTATTTTTGGAATGTTTATATTTTATAAACTAATCAGCGTCTGGTTAGTGTAGATTCAGTGATAAAGCCGCAACCGATACGGCCGCCAAAGGAAAAGCAAAAGGAAGAGCTACCGTCACCACCAAAGCCAAAGACAAAGCCACGATGGCCACAGGAAATTGGTGGACGACGACGGCCACAGCCAATTAGACGACGACGGCCATAACCACCACAACCAAATCCTCAGAGATAAATAAAACTGAAGAAGTACTTGCGTTGCTATATTATACTAATACAACAATAATTGCAATGCTTTCTTCATTATTCTATATGAAATAAATAATCTCTTCAACCATTATATTCCTACTCAAATCTCTTATACCTTCAATATTTCAATTACCTATATCACTGCATGTTATGTTTAAGAAATCACTAATGATGTTGTGATACATGATAATGATGTTTCTACTTGTTTGATTTTTTATTCACACCACACGATTGAACTTCTGTAATATGAAATAAACCTTTTATATTACTTTCCAATTAAAAAGTATTACTATCATTTTTCATTTGTAAAAAGTCACCGGCAACACAAAAACTAATGTGATAAAAACAAGTAAAGAAACTCATTTAATTTTTTTTTTATAAACTATATAAAAAAAATACTGAACTCAAGATAAAATTTATAAAGCTTTAGAAGGTTTAGGAAACCAACTTGAAGAGGACAAGACTTCTTTAACAGTATAAGGTTTAGGAAAGAAACCAAAAACTACAGAGTTATAAAGCTTGGGTTTAAAAACACCAGCTTTAGCTCTTGTTACTATAGGATGCAAGTTTATATTATTATGACAATTATTATCACTATTTTGATTAAGAGCATTAACATTATGAATAACTTTTAATACATATACAACATTAGTTATAGGCGTAGAGTGAGATGAAGGAGCACTTAAAATATCAGAATATATGATACACCAAAAGCAGAATAAGAAACAACTTTGAGAAGCGTTAATTAAGATAGAATATATCAGAATTTGACACACCAAAAGCAGAATTATAAACAACTTTGATAAGCGTTAAGTAAGATATATTATGAGGTTGAGCTTCATATTAAGTTTTACACTTTATAAAAACATTATTTGGTATAGAATAGGAAAACACATTTTTGACAAACAAAACATGATGAAATACATAAGCCTTTCCTATAAACAAATATATCCTTGACTAAGGTTATATATATAAAAAAAACATAAACAATTTAATATTTTATATTACTAAATTATTAAATTCAATGCGATGAGTAATTAAAATATTTTTTTGAAAACATTTATTACTCCTCTTAGATTATTTATTCCCGAAAAGTTTAAATAAATATTTTGATCAATCAAACATGTCTTCGTACCAAAAATCCCTTATAATAAACAAACATGACAAACAAATTTTAGAATCTAACTTTTAAAAATAATATATAAAATGACCCCGAATAAATTTATACATTAACTATTACTGTAGAATTTCTCTAATCTTTAGAACATTATCATTTAAATAGACTCGTTTCATAATATTCTTCCGTTTCCACCAAAATATTTTTTAGAAGTATATTTTATGAATTTAATACAACTTATTTTTTAAATTAGAATTCACTGTTCCTCTACTTGCGACAATAAAAATACAAATTACTAAGGGGTACCTTTCTTCAACGGATTCAGGCGTAATTTATAGAAAATTTATGCGTTTTGCTATTAAGTGTCTCCATTTTTACCGTCTTAGCCATCGATTTTTATTTTATTTTTTTGTTAATTGATTCCTTTCAAAGTATTAAATTGGACGTCAACAACAAAATTATGAGGCAAAACCACGTAAAGTTTGCTCGTAATAGATAACTATTTCTAAATACTATGAAAGCTTTTATATTTAGTCCAAATAATAAATTTTGTTTTAATAAATCTTAAATTAATTTTTACTTGATTGATGACACATATATAATATGTAATCATTTTATTAAAAAATTTAAATAAAGTAAGTAATTTGTTGATTAATAATCTTTTGTTGATATAATATTTGCAGTTAACTAATTGATACAGTAAAAATTTGTTCAAATTCAACTTTAGCCTAGTTAATGTCGTCTTAAATATATTCCTTAAAACAACAATCCACAAAGCATAACCAGATATTTAGATTTTCAGAAGTATTCAATATTTTTGTTTTCATTTAAGGTACTAGGACATTCAATAATTGTTTAAGCATGGGACACATGCCTCTTGTTCTAACATGAATAAATGACGATTGAATCACGTATAAACATATTTTCCAATCACAATTACATCATAAATGAATTTAAGAGTGATTATTTTTCCACCAAAATGAAGTAAATATATAAAAACACTAATGTTGATTAATGAAGAAGATAATATCAAAATGTATAAAAAAATTTAGTTGGCTAATAGTTCCATTTGTAAAATTTAAAATAAAATAGATTTTGTGATAATCGTGTTTGTTTAAAATAAAAAAAAGTTGAAGAATCTAGATTTATAAGTTATGGAAATATAAGTAAATATTTTGGATTGTGAATGCAGTGTGTTCAAATAAATCATTAATTTTGTTTTACTCTACTATGACGTAACAACTATAGTATGAAATTGAAATATTAATTTTGATTTAGAGTTTGGGTATCAATTTTATTATTATTTTTAATCTTAACCTTAGAATTATAGTTGTTTATCACATTAATTTTAAGAGTTATATATATATATATATATATATATATATATATATATATATATATATATAATGTAATACATGCACAAAATAACATATAATATCATAAATATAATATTGTAAATATTTTAAATACATAAAAAAATAACATATTATATAATATACATTTATATATTACATTTCGTAAATATTGTAAATATCAACACACGTCATAACAAAGTTACGATTTATTATAAAATATTTAATATTAATTGTGTCTCGTTGGATTTTTAGATAATTTTTTATGATTTAAACTATAAATAATATATTAATTTAAATGATGAATTCTAAATATATTTTTATATATTTTTTTAAATATAATATTTAAAACTTAAAACATATGAAAAACTAATTTAAAAATGTTATAAATCATGATATTATTTTCGCTTCCGTACAAAATATATATCATTTTAATATTATTTCATCCACCAATAATATCAGTAAAAAAAAACATAAAAATAACATATTTTCTGTATAAGAAATTAATTTATGCAATTCAAACATTTTTTAGAATAGAATTATTTCATTTATTTTAGTGAAAGGAGCTCCAAAACCTTAAATGGTGTCTCGAATTTGAGCCTACGTATAAAATAATGTCAATTGATTCTGTTTATTAAAAACTTAATCTTATAATTTATTAATTAATATAATTACATTTTTTCAATATATGTGTTTTTATTTGTGCATTTTGTTAACAAACTTATTTTAGATTAGCCTTACCATGACTTTTCACCAATACTCTTTTATCAAAACGAAAACAAAAAGTATTTGAAAATGATATTTGATCTTTCTTTGTCTGTTATTGTCAAAATCACCAAGTTATTTGACTTGATCTCATTACTTACATTACTTACATGTTTGTTCTTATTCTAATTGATAAAAGAAATATGTGATGTGTTTGTATTTTTTTTATCATACAATTACATGAATGTAGTCTTTCATGTGAAATTTTCAAAAATTATGTAAATGATTTCAAAAACCATGATACGTGCAGAAATTCATGATGGAAATTAGAAGTAATTTCGTCAAATATATAAATATTATTTGATTTTCGAAAACATAATATGAAATGTGATTTGTTATGGTTTTCTTTATTACATTAAATATATTAATGTGTTCTTATTATGTATGATGTTTCACAAGGATTTTGCTATTTTTTGGAATGTTTATATTTTAGAAGCTTAACAGCAAGTGCTTGGTGCAGATCTGCCACTGCTGCCACAAATACCCATACCCACACCCAAACCCTTTCCCATACCCACACCCATACCCAAACCCAAACCCACACCCACACCCACATCTCTTCAAGCATTGTATTCCTACTTGGTAATCTATGGTGAAGAATATGTTATACCTTAATATTTCTAAGAAAATCACTGAACAATGTTATGATACATGATAATGATGTTTCTACTAATTTAATTTTTTATTCACAATAATGGTAAGCTCATAAAATACATTTTTGTATCACCTACTGAAAACATTTTTATATTGATCTTACTAAAAATATTTAACTATTCTTTTATCTAACGATTCAAAATGTATTATATAAAAGGTATTACTATCATTTTTCATATCTAAAACCTCATAGGCAACACAAGTTCAATCTAGAACTAACGTGACAAAAACAAGTAAAGAAAATCATTTAAAATTTTCTTATAAACTATAAAATACGAGAAAATTAAGGGTTTTTGGAAATAATATGGAACTCGAGATTAAATTTTACTAAACATCACTCGCGCATGTTAAAAAATATTTTCCAGTTAAAGTTTAAAATTGATTTCTCTTATTAAAGTTTAAAACTAAAAGTTTTATAAGTAGAACAGTATAACAAAAACCTCTGCTAACGTGAAAAAAAATGGTCATTAAAAATGATTTGGTATAAACTTAAACAATAAAAATTCATTTACTTTATGATACATATATTATTATGGAAAGAAAATAGAATAAATCTAAATTTTGAAACACGGTGAGATGATATAAGGTGTAACAGGGAAAGGACCCACAACCATTTCTTTAAAAAGAAGTATACGGTTGGTTCTCTTTTATGGTTATATGTAACATTTCATATTTATTTATATAATAATAATTATATTACACGAAAATTCTATAATAAATTTAAATATAAATATTTATAAATTTATTATAATATTTCAAAGTTTATTTTTCTACATCAAATTATATAATTTAAAAATAAAAATAAAATAAAATAAAGGTTTTTTATTAATTTAATGAGAAGTCACATCAGTGTGACATACTCTTTACTTAAATGTAACAAATTATCATCGTAAATTAAAAAAAATCATAAAAATAAGATAAGATAGAGAGTTTTAAAAATATTTATCTGAATTTCTTTTTATTCTCATAACATAGTAATCTTTATTTATATAATTTCAATTTACGAGTAAAGTAATAATATCTCATTCTATATAAATTCATAAATAAAGTATATCCTAATCAATCTTAATACATGTATTCTTTCATAAAGATATTATGTCTCATCTCAAATCAAATCAGATCATTCATAAACATTGATATTACATTATACTATACATAAACATTCATTCCATTTAATTCAAATTCATCCAATTTATATTTAATAAAACAAATTATTATAATATATATTAAAAACATTCAAACTAGCTTTCTCTTAGTTGTATAAGATAAAGATATTCAAAAAGAGTTCCAAAAACTTAATGTCATAGGTAACCTAAGTTGCACCAAATGCTTATGATCAATGATTAAATTACACTATAATAGGACAAGAGGGACTCGTTATGATGTCTTAGAGGATACAAGAAAAATACTCCTTCCAAGAACAAAATTAACCTAAAACTGATTCTAAAAGAGATGAGTAGAAAATGAATTATTCTGTATAAGATTATGATCTGACACTCTTCTCTACTTAATGTTAAGAATCTAAGGATGATCCTGGACAAGGAGTATAGAGTTTTAGAGAAAAGATAGAGGAAAGGAAAAAACTTATTTTAATTGAATAAATTTGTACTTGGATCTTATTAAAAAATTTAGCCCTATTTTTTTTTATCTATATCATTTTTTCATTTTAAAAACTCTTAGTGAACAATGGTTGTAAGACAAGTTTAAGGAATTTTTTAATAATAACTACAAAACTAAGGGTTTTTTTATCAATAAAATATATATTGAAAATGCATAATCTATTCAGTATATAATGTTATCATGTGAGGTTGCACAAAGACTATGCGTCAAAGTTACTAACTAGGCTATTTGGACGCATATGAACAAGGTCATGTTTGAGGGTGGTCAGGTGGATAAGGTAGAGATTTTTCTATAGGTTTAAAAAATTTTCTTCTTATAATAGGGTTGAGACCAAGCTTTAAGTTGAGTCAAGACAAAGATTTCTAAATCATCAACAACCCTATTATTAAACACCAAACATAATACATAAGGGAATGACACAAACCTTTAACCCAAAACCTTAAGGCAATAGGTTTATGGGTCTTCTTTCTTATATATTGCTTAACTTTCTCATTTTTATTCAATGTGGGACTTAGACTCGCACTTGGATTCCTAGCAATCTCCCCCTCAAGTGAGAGTCCCCATCATATGAGCCGGTCACCATCAGGTAGGTGCGAACCTTCGGCTCTGATACCACTTGTTGTGGTTGTTGGGAGAATCCGAGGGGGCATAACCGGATAGATTTCACAAGAAGGAGAAAATGGGCCAAACATACATAAGAGAATGACACCACCTTTAACCCAAAACCTTAAGGCAGTAGGTTTATGGGTCTTCTTTCTTATATATTGCTTAACTTTCTCATTTCTATTCAATATGTGACTTAGACTCGCATTTGGATTCGTAACAAATTAGGCCTAACAGATTATATAACTATCCATCTATCACAATTATCCCACACCTTTTGCACAACTACACACTCAAAGAGAACACGTGGTATTGTTTCTATTGTACTATTACACAGCGGACACTAATTACTTAGCAGCACAATTTGTTGCTTCTCCAGATTTTCTCTAATTGGCAACTTGCCCAGAATTGCCCTCCCCCACAAACTAGAGCAGGATCGGCCGCTTTAATTTTCCAGATCTGTTTAAACCAAAGTCCACCTATAAATGAGTTTAATTCCTTCAAGACTGTATAGCCTGTCTCTGCTGTGTAACTTTCAGTGTCTCCTTCTACCCATAACCACCCATCTAATAAGTCCCTATTCCATTTAGCAGTAATAGTTCTACCTCTAATTCCTTTTCCCAATCAGGCAATCCTCTCCTCCAACAGACCCATCTCATATTTACTACAATTCCCTTTATCACTCACCTCTTTAATATTGTAATCTTTATTTAGAGACAGAGTATATATTGTAATCTTTATTTAGAGACAAAGAGTATAGTCTTGGAAAAGTATGTTTAAACGTTACATTAGTGTAACGGACCCATTTGTCCTCCCAACACCTCACCTCCCATTCCCCATCTCAATGTAATCCTTTTTGGTTGTGAATGCACTCTCTTTAAATAAATCATTAATTTTGTTTTATTCTACTATGACGTAACAACAAGTACGAAAATAAATTATTAATTTTGATTTAGAGTTTGGGTGTCAATTTTTTTATTATTTTTAATCTTAACCTAAGAATTATAGTTGTTTGATCACATTAATTTTAAGAATTATATATATATATATATATATATATATATATATATATATATATATAATATAATATGTAATACATCCACAAAATAACATATTATATTATATTATGTAACATATTATATAATATACATTTATATATTACATTTAGTAAATATTGTAAATATAACACACGTCATAACAAAATTACGATTTATTCTAAAATATTTAATATTAATTATGTCTCATTGGATTTTTATATAACTTTTATGATTTAAACTATAAATAATATATTAATTTCAATGATAAATTCTAAATTATTTTTATATAAATTTTTATTTTTAAATATAACATTTAAAACTTAAAACATATGAAAAACTAATTTAAAAATATTATTCAATCATGATATTATTCTCGCTTCCATACAAAATATATATCATTCTAATATTGCTTTATCCACCAATCATATCAGTAAAAAAAACATAAAAATAACATATTTACTGTCTAAGAAATTAATTTGTGCAATTCAAACATTTTTTATAATACAATTATTTCATTTATTTGAGTGAAAGGAAAATCTTAAATCGTGTCTCGAATTTATTTCAAAACCTTAAATCGTGTCTCAAATTTGAGCCTACGTATAAAAAGATGTAATTGAAAATAAATAACTAATTAAAATATTTAATTAAGTTTTTAAGGAATTTTAATTGTCCACAAAAATTAATGCATATATTAATATCATCTAATCCAAAACAAAAATACCAGACAATGTAAAGTTTGTCTTGTTTTCCTGTTACATTTTTAGCAACTCTTTTTCTTGATTATCATAGATTACTCGCACTCATCAAATACGTTTTAAGATAATCTAATTTAGTAGCTAATAAATAAAATTATATTTTTACAAAGAGTCTTAAAAAATATAATTATACAATTTGTCATTTCATGATAATTTATTCTTTAATAATAACAAAATTTTACCCTATTAATTAATGTTTACTACATGAATTACGTAGTTCCGTTCTCAATATAAAATAACCAGAACTCTAGAGATAATGTTATTTTTTTTATCAGCCATTATAAATGAAATAAATATGAGTACTTATGGATTGCTCAAACCCTTTACAAAATAAAAAATCTAAATACATAAACTATAATATATCTTAAATACATAAAACATAAATGACATCTTTAATCTACCTCTTAGTTTAAATTTTTATACAACCAACACTAATAAAACAAAACTTAAAATTCAACTGAAAAAACTCTTATGCCTTGACACACTCTAACTAAAAATAATGTCAATTGATTCTGTTTATTAAAAAGTTGATCTTATAATTTATTAATTAATATAATTACATATTTTCAATATTTGTGTGTGTTTTTATGTGTGTAATTTACCATAAAAATATCTTTTTATATAATTGTCGTCCTCAACAAACAATCTTTAGTTGTAACGGTATTTTCATCATAAAAATATCTTTTTATATAATTGTCGTTCTCAACAAACAATTTTAGTTGTAACGGTATTTTCATATAATAATGAATTAACTCTTAATTTTAATTAAGGATCGACTTGACCCAATTTTTCCAAATTAAACATTAATTATTTGATGGAAGTTTTTGTTCCATCCAATACCCGAAAGGGCTGTAAAATATTTTTATTCAGGTATTAATTTTTTTTTATCACAAATGCTTGATAATCTATTGAATATAATGAAAAATAATAATTACGTAACTATTTTTCTTCTTATATTTTTCCTTAAGTAATAATTTTACTCAACCCGCATATACAATCACGTATCAAAGGTAAGGTAAGACTCTTTAAAATATATATATATATTATTTATTTATTGCTATACTTATAATGAAATTATTTAAGAAATAAATACCAATATTGATATACTAGTTAGGGCAATGATTAAAGACATTCTACTATTTCTGTAATTAAATTTTATTTTATTGTTAGAGAGATAGATATATTTTTAACTCTTGAAAAGAAAATGAGCCACGTTATGCATATAAAGATGAAAGGTCGTTATAATTTTATTTTATTTTTATAATAAAGATGTTTTTGGTTTCTATATATATGGTAAAATTTATGTACCTAAGCACCAATCTAAATTGGTTTATGATTAGGAAAATCAATTGAACGAGAAAATGAGAGTCATAGTAATTACTCTATTATTGTTTATAAGTGTGGTACCCTTTCTTAAAATTTCCTGAGCATTTCTTTTACCTACATGCGCATTGATTGTAGACAGGTGATTAAACTCAAACACTAATCAGAGAATGTTACTTTTATGTACTTAATTTTTTATTTATGTTAGAGTAAACACTTTCTCAACGTTCATTACATTTAATTCCTAAAGATAACATTGATTATTTGATTCCAAATAAATCAAATTAATTACCATCTCCACACTTTATTTCATTTATTATTTAGTCCTAAATGTTTAAACCAAAAAAAAAAAAATGTATTCATGCCCTATTATTATCTATAAGGAAATTCCTGATATAAATCACACATTTATTTTCCATATGTGTCTAGGCATTCTACATCTGAAAAGTAGATGGCTAACAATTTTATAATTCATTCCACACATGACATGTGTTTTACTTCCACTCTATAATCTTACTTTGAACATTATCACTTATGACCACGTTATCGAATTTATTAAAGTGAATATTCTTACAAATGATATATATCCTCCTTTACGTATTGCTAACTTGTTTATTTTAAATATCATATCCTGTCTAACATATTTTGCTGAACGTCCCTCACACGTGAAAACATATTTTCCAATCACAATCATATCATAAATGAACTTAAGAGTGATTGTTTTCCCACTAAAATGAAGTAAAGATATAAAAACACTAATGTTGATTAATGAAGAAGATAATGTCACAATGTATAAGAGTTTAATCAACTAATAGTCCCATTTTAAAATTTAAAATAAATTTAAAATAAAATAAATGTTGAAGACTCTAGATTTAGAAGTAATGGAAATATAAATAAATCTTTTAGGTTGTGAATGCACTGTCTTTAAATAAACCACTAATTTTGTTTTACCTCACCATGACCTAACAACAAGTATGAAAATGAATTATTTAATTTTGATTTAGAGTTTTGGAGTCAATATTTTTTATTATTTTTATTCTTAATCTAAGAATTATAGTTGTTTGATCTCATTAATTTTAAGAATTATATATATAACGTTATACATACACAAAATAACATATTACATTATAAACATAATATATATTTATATATTACATTTAGTAAATATTGTAAATATCAACACACTCATAACAAAGTTACAACTTATTATAAAATATTTAATGTTAATTGTGTCATGGGATTTTTATATAATTTTTATGATTTAACTATAAATAATTAATATATTAAATTTCATGATGAATTCTGAAGATATTTCTATATAAGTTTTTATTTTCAAATATAATATTTAAAACTTAAAACATATGAAAAACTAATTTAAAATTGTTATACAATTATGATAGTATTCTCCCTCCCATACACACATTAATATTGTTTTATCCACCAATCATATCAACAACAAAAGCATAAAAATAACACATTTACTGTCTAAGAAATTAACTTGTGCAATTCAAACATTTTAGAGAATACAATCATTTCATTTATTTGAGTGAAAGAAACTCCAAAACCTTAAATCATGTCTGGAATTTGAGCCTACATACAGGTGTAATTGAAAATAAATAACTAATTAAAATGGTTAATTAAGTTTTTAAGAAATTTTAATTGTCCACAAAAATTGATGAATATACTAATATCATGTAATTCAAAACAAAAATACCAGACAATGTAAAAGTTTGCCTTGTTTTCCTATTATTTTTTACCAACTCTTTTTCTTAATTATCATATATTATTCCTAAACACCGAATAGGTTTTAAGAGAATCTAATTTAGTAACTAATAAATAAATTTTTATTTTTACAAAGAGTCTTAAAAACATAATTATGCAATTTATCAGTTCATGACAATTTATTCTTCAATAATAACAAACTTCTAACCTACTAAGTAATGTTTACCACATGAATTATATAGTTCCATTTTCAATATAAATAACCAAAACTCTAGAGATAATTTCAATTGATTCTATTAATTAAAAACATAGTCTTATAATTTATTAATTAATATAATTACTTATTTTCAATATATATGTGTGTTTTTGTATATGTAATTTACCATAAAAATATGTTTTTATATAATTGTCGTTCTCAACAACAATTTGAGTTATAACGGTGTTGTCATATAATAATGAATTAACTCTTAATTTTAATGAAGGATCCACATTTTATTCAATTATTTGAGGGAAGTGAGACCCAATTTTTCAAAATTCAACATCAATTATTTGAGGGAAGTTTTTGTTCCTTCCAATAACCGAAAGGGCTGTAAAATATTTTTATTTACGTATTATTTTTTTTATCACAAATGCTTGATAATCTATTAAATATAATGAATAATATAATTACGTAATATATTTCTTTGTATCATGTATTTTTCTTAAGAAATAATTTTACTCAACCCGTATGTACCGTCACGCATCAAAGGTAAGGTTTGACTCTTTAAAATATATAGATAAATTAATGCACGTGTATATATATATTGGTATACTTATAATGAAATTATTTAAGAAAGAAATACGAATATTGATATACTGGCAATGATTAAATACATTCTACTGTTTTTGTGACTAAATTCTATTTTATTGTTAGAGAGATAGATATACTTTTAACTCTTGAAAAGCAAATGAGCCACGTTATGTATATAAAGATGAAAGGTCGTTATAATTTTAATTTTTTTTATAATAAAGATGTTTTTGGTTTCTATATATAAGGTAAAGTTTATGTACCTAAGCAGCAAGCTAAATTGGTTTATGATTAGGAAAATAAATTGAGGGAGAAAATGAGAGTCATAGTAATTACTCTAGTGTTGTTCATAAGTGTGGTAGTTGGAGATGAGGGTGGTGTAGCCATGAATCCTGCAGAAGAAGCTGGAATTGGTGAAACCGTTGATTCTGTAAAAGAAGCAGGAATCAGTGTAGCCATTAATCCTGCAGAAGAAGCTGGAGTTGGTGAAACCACTAATCCTATGTTTAATGGACAACCTCAAACACTTGGTATCACTTCTTTATTCTCTAAAAGTCTATTTTTTAATAAAATTATATATGATTTAAGAAATATGATTAACACACTTTTATTTGTGCATTTTAGATTAGCCTCTAGAAAATTTTACCATGACTTTTGTTTGTGCATTTTCTTAACAAGCTTATTTTAGATTAATTAGCCTCTAGAAAATTTTACCATGACTTTACACCAGTATTCTTTCATCAAAACGAAAACAAAAGGTATTTGAAATTGATATTTGATCTCTAAACCACTTTCTTTGTCTGCTGTTGCCAAAGTCACCAAGTTATTTGACTTCATCTCTCACTAGTCAAAAAACATCTAAATGATTTCGAAAACATGGATCGTCAAATATATAAATATTATTTGATTTTCAAAAACATAATACGAAATGTGACTTCTTAATGTTTTTTTTATTACATTAGCTATATTAATGTATTCCTATTATGTATGATGTTTCCCATGTTTTTTGTTTTTTATTATTTTTTGGAATGTTTATATTTTATAAGCTTAACAACATGTGGTTGGTGCAGATCAGTCACGGCCACGACCAAGGCCACCGCCAGTTCCAACATGGCCAAAATTTCCACCACGGCCAATTACAGTTCCAACATGGCCAAAAGTTCCACCACGGCCAATCACAGTATGGCCATGGCCATTTGGACGGCCATGGTGGCCATTTCGACAACGGCCAAATACAGGGAGATAAATAATAATTGCAATGCTTTCTCCGTCATTTTATATGAAATAAATAAACTCTTAATCTCTTCAAATTTTTTATTCACACCACATGATTTAACTTCTGTAATATGAGATAAACTTGTTATATTACTTTCCAATCAGCTATTGAAGAAATTTTTATATTGATCTTACTAAAAGAATTGACTATTCTTTTTATTTAATGATTCAAAATATATTATATAAAAAATATTTGTCATTTTTCATTTGTAAAAACTCACAAGCTACACAAGTTCAATGATTTTTTTTTAATAATTACTATAAGTGAACTAATGTGATAAAAACAAGTAAAGAAACTTATTTAATTTTTTTATAAACTATAAAATACGAGAAAATTAAGGCTTTTTAGATACAATACGGAACTCAAAATTAAATTTTGCTAAACATCGTGCGTAAAAAAATGGTCGTTAGAATTCATTTGGTATAAATCTAACCAATAAAAATCTATTTACTCAATGATACATGGATTATTATGGAAAAAAATGGATTAAATCTAAATTTTGAAACGTGGTGAGATGATATAAGGTGGAACAGGGGAAAACATTTCTTTGAAAAGAAGTGGAGTGTCGATTCTTTTGTGCGCTTATAATTATATTTCATATTTTTTATATAATATTAATATATTATACAAAACATTTATAATAAATTTAAATAGAAATATTTGTACATAATATTTTAAAATATATATATCTACATAAAATTTAATATAAATATTTTTATATAATTACAAGATAAAATAAAATAAAGCTTTTTTATCAGTTTATTGAGGAGTCATACTTATTATATGTCGAATTCTCTATTTAAGTGTAATACATTATCTTTGCAAATTTAGATATAAAGATAAATCAAACATCACATAAAAATAAGGATAAACTATAAAGTTTTAAAAATATATAATTACAAATTAAATTTTTATCCTAATCAATCTACAATATATTAAAATTTCACAATTTATCTCATACATTACATTTTATCATTATTATATTTTTACCGTAACTCATGTCATACATACATAGACTTATGTAATAAAACACATGACTTGTGCTTTAATCATATCAAACTTATATGACATGATTAATTTATATAATCTGGTCCAATCATTTTATTTTTCACACCGTAGCACAGTATTCTTTGACTCTCACCACATTGTAATCTTCATCTATATGATTCTCCAATTTACCAATAGAGTCCGGATACCTCATTCTAGACAAACTCACAACCAATGCATGTCCTAATCAACCTAAACACAAGTATCTGCTTGAAGATCCTATGTCTCGATCACACACTACATCATTCACAAATATTGATAGTACATCATACCATACATAAACATTCATTCTATTTAATTCAAATTCATCTAATTCATATTTAATAAAACAAATCATTACAATATGTATTAAAAATGACAAAATACTCCAACCTTTATTTCTCAAAAGATTAAAATATATAGAGTAATGTTTTTCTAAACTTTATCTTAAAGATCTGTTCAAATCCGTGCTAATACAATTAATACCTATCCAATATAATCAATCATATCTTATGGAATATTACTAAATAAAACAAATATATAATAAAGATATACAATAATCACAATAAAAAACATTCAAACTAACTTCCCTTACTTGTATAGGGTAGAGATACTTAAAGAAGTTCTAAAAACCTAAAATCACGGACAATCTAACATACACCAAGTCCTTCTAATCAATGACCATATTACACTAATAAGACAATAGGGACTCATTATAATGCCTACAAGGACATAAGAAGAATATCCTTACTAAGAAGAGAATTGACCTAAAACTGACTCTGAGAAAGATGAGTGAAAATGAACTTAGTATGTTTAAGAATTTGATCAAATACTCTTACTCTACTCAATACGAGAAATCTAGAAGTGACCTACGATTGTCAGTCTAATAAGAGGAATATGTGCAAATTTAGATAAAAGACATATTGATGATGTTTATAAAAATACTTTTTTTATTTATTTAAACCTTTTTTTAAATAATTTTTTTGAATGACAATAAATAAAATTAATGAGAACAATTAAGGATGTTCCAACCATATTACAAGAAAAGCAAAAACAGAAAAGAAAAAAAGCACAACAGACCCTCTGAATATTTATGTGTCATCTTATTTATCTTTAAAGGTAAATTCTAAATTTGTTTTTATTCCAACTATTTTTTAAGGTATTATTATATAGATACTTTTTATCCTTCTAATACCTTTTCTACCAAAGAAAACAAAGAGAAATGAGAGATTATTAAGAGTAATTTATTCAAATTAATTATTTAATTTATTCAAATTAATTATTTAATTTGTTTGTTGTTCAAAAAATTGTATTACGACTAATAGGAATTATGGTGCAACTTTTTTTTTTAATAAAAGCAGCCCTGCATCCACCAATATTTCTCCTCCAAACATCCTTTATTTCGATAAATTTATCAAAAAGAAGTGAATTATAATGGGTTAAAATTATAAATGGATTTGGTAGAATAATATAAAACTAAAAGAACATAAAACAATGATATATTTTTTAATTATGTTTCACAAAATTATTTTGTTTATGACAAATGTTTTGCAGATAAATATGATATTACTTTTATTAAAAAATTTAATATTTAATATTACTAAATTTTTAAATTATTGAGTGCGGTGGAGTAATTAAAATATTTTATAAAAACATTTATTACTCCTCTTAGATTATTTATTCCCGAAAAGTTTAAATAAATATTTTGACCAATCAAGCATGTCTTCTTAAGAAAAATCCCTTATAATAAGCAACATTGACAAAAAAAAATTAGAATCTAACTCTTAAAAAATAATATATAAAACGAGCATGAGTAAATTTATGCATTAACTATTACTCTAGAAATTCTCTAATCTTTAGAACATTATCATTTAAATAGAATCGTTTCATAATACTTTTCAGTTTTCCATCCAAATATTTTTAGAAGTATATTTTATGAATTTAATAAAACTGGTTTTTTTAACTAGAGTTCAATTCTAAGTTAAAGAAAAATCATAAAGAGGAGTGAATATATTGTCGGAAAGATGTGTCTATTTTCTCTAATTATCTTAAATGTATGTAAATGGGAGTACCTTTTAGGGATTTAAGAATGCCAATTGGTGGTAATCATAAATCTATTTCTTTTTGGAGTCTTTGTTGACAAAATTAGATCTAGGCTTTCTAGTTAGAAGGGCCAGCTCCTCTCTTTAAGGCAGGAAGGCGTGCTTGATTAAGTCAATTTTAAATGTTCTACCTTTATTTTATTTTTAGTTTTTTATTTTATTTTTAGTTTTTCAAAGCCCCTGGTGGTGTGTGTAAGCATATCATAAAATTGTAAACCCAATTCTTATGAGGGTGGGAAAGAGGGGAGAAAAAATGCTTGTTAGAGAAAGGTTTACAGAGGTTAAGAACGGAGGAAGTTAGGGTTTTGAGGGAACTAATAGAATTTAGGTATAGTTCTTGACCGGATATAAATAAATCTAGTATTGCTAGGAAGAATTCTATTTGATAGAAAGACCTGTGTAAAGCTTGTGATGTTGAAAATAGGTTTGATAATACTATGAAATGGGATATCAAGGATGGGAAAAATGTTAGGTTTCAGGATGATAGGTGGGTGGGAGTTAAACTTTTAAAAGAAAGATTTCCTAGATTGTATGCTATTTGGTTATGCAAAGAAAATGTACTAAATGAAGTGGAAAAGTGGGAAGGTGAAGTCTGTAAGTAGAACTTGTTGTGGAGACGAGAAAATGTTTACATGGGAAAAAGGAAAATTACAACAGCTATTTGAACTTATTAATAATTCTTGTTGGAAGTGGCAGGGTTCTAGTGTCTCAGATAATTGGGTATGGAGTCAGGATAGTCTGTAGGTCTATACAGTGCGGTTAGGGTACTCAGTATTGTGCAAAGTTGATAATGTAGTCAATATAGAAGGTTTGAAGCAATTATGGAAGCTCAGAGTAGAACCTACAATGCAGTTATGTACATGGAGAGTACTGTTAAATAAGTTACATACTAGAACAAATTTGACTAAAAGAGAAGTAGTATTAAGTTGTATCTTGTGCCCGTTTTGTAAGTAGCATATGGATACTGTACAACATTTATTTCTGGACAACTATGACAAATGGATTGGTATTCTATCTCTTATAGATGCTTCTGTGATTAACCATTTTAGGAGCGCTCCTGCAAGGTTGGGTGCAATAGAAAGGCTAATGTCGTCTCGAAGGGCATGTGAGTGGTAATAGTGTGAGAAATTTGACGCCACAAAAATAAGATAGTGTTCAAAAATGAAATTATGGACTGTAAAGAAATATTTTACCTTGCTCAAATCAAAGGGTGGTCTTGGACAAAATTTAAAAATCGAGAAGTTGTTTTTTCGGTGTCTGATTGGTATTTGAATCCGGAATCTTGTCTAAAATTTCTAGTGTGAATATAATGAAAAAGGGGGGGCTTTAGGAGGATGGATAGTTTGGGTGGGTGTAGGGTTTGTAGGAATGTAGGACTGCAAGACTGTTTTTCTTTTTTGCAGATTGGTGATCGTGGACAGAGATTATCGAAAGAGGGATCGGTTTGTGAATTATAAAGACAATGACTACTACTTCAGCACACACGAGAGGTCTCTGCTTGAGTGTGTAACTAGATCAAAGGAAACTATTCTTATGGAGTTTTATTAGCCTGCTTTTTGGTTGTTTATATTTCCTTTCCATGTTGTATTGAGGCATATGGTTGCTTGTGTTAGTGCTAGATTGCTTTGTTTTCCCTCTCTTTTATAATTTTTACAGGTGTAGTAGGTTTAAAGTACCCTAAAAGTGCTCCATTTTAATTTATTTATTCATAGCTATTAAAAAAAAAAACATTATGAAAAAGGCTCATTGGACCCTCTTTATCTCAATGAATAATTGCTACATGAAACACAGCAAAAATGAGTACATTTCTTTTAACAGATTCAAGCGTAATTTTGAGGAAGCTTATGCGTTTTGCTCTTCAGCGTCTCCATTTTTACCGTCTTCAGCAGCTGTAAAGAAGATTTCAAAAGAAAATCTAACACACATGAAGGCCAAACAGCCTCCAAGAAAACATTCTACAGTAAACACTAATTTCTTTCCAAACCTACCTCGGCCTTTTGAACTGCTCTACCTGTTTAGATTTCTACATATCCTACTCAAGTTAATCTTGATACGACTTCTTTATTCTCCAAAAGTTTATTTTTTAGGAAAATCATATACGATTTAAAAGTTGACATCTCTTTTCATCTTCTATGACCAAAGTCACTAAGTTATTTCGTTTGATCTCTCACTACTTATATTTTGTTCATATTCTAATTGACAAAAGAATTTTGCGAGTTTCTTTCTTTGTTTTAGAATTTCAAAAACCTTTATATAAGCAGATATTCATGATGGAAATAGAAGTAATATCGTCAAATAAACAAATATTATAGGATTTGATGAAGAATATTATTTTCAAATATAATATTTAAAACTTAAAACATATGAAAAACCATTTTAGAGAATACAATCATTTCATTTATTTGAGTGAAAGGAACTCCAAAACCTTAAATCTTGTCTCGAATTTGAGCCTACCTATAGAAAGATGTAACTGAAAATAAATAACTAATTAAAATGATTAATTAAAATTTCAAGGAATTTTAATTGTCCACAAAAATTGATGAATATACTACTATCATGTAATAAAAAAAAAAAAGTTTTGCCAGTAAAAATTTGCCTTGTTTTCCTGTTATATTTTTACAAACTCATTTTCTTAATTATCATATATTACTCGCAGCCACCAAATAAGTTTTAAGAGAATCTAATTTAGTAACTAATAAACAAATTTCTATTTTTACAAAGAGTCATAAAAATATAATTATGCCATTTGTCATTTCATGGCAATTTATTCTTCAACAATAACATAATTTTATCCTACTAATTAATGTTTACTACAGGAATTATATAGTTTCTTATTCAATACAAATAACCAAAACTTAAAGATAATGTCAATTGATTCTGTTTATTAAAAACATATATAGTCTTATAATTTATTAATAAATATAATTACTTATTTTAAATATATATGTGTGTGTTTTTATACATGTAATTTACCATAAAAATATCTTTTTATATAATTGTGGTTCTTAACAAACAATTTTAGTTATAACGGTGTTGTTATGTGCTGTTAAAAAAAAACGATGTTGTTATATAATAATGAATTAACTCTTAATTTTAATGAAGGATCCACCTCTTTGTGAAACCAAACTTTTCCAAATTCAACATTAATTATTTGATGGGTGTTTTTGTTCCATCCAATACCCGAAAGGGCTCTAAAATATTTTTATTTACGTATTATTTTTTTTTTATATCGTAGATGTTTGATAATCTATTGAACATAATGAAAAATAATAATTAAGTAACTAATTTTCTTCTTATCATGTATTTTTTCTTAAGAAATAATTTTCTCAACCTGCATGTAAAGTCAAGCATCAAAGGTAAGGTTTAACTCTTTAAAATATATAGATATATTAATACACGTATATATATTGCTATACTTATAATGAAATTATTTAAGAAAGAAATACAAAAATTGATATACTGGCAATGATTAAATACATTCTACTATTTCTGTACTTAAATTTTATTTTATTGTTAGAGGGACAGATATATCTTTAACTCTTGAAAAGCTAATGAGCCACGATATGTATGTAAAGATGAAAGGTCGTTATAATTTTTTTTTTTTTTTTATAATAAAGATTTTT
>Ga0209700_105516_pt1 | contig 21242 bp, 9 predicted proteins | sample SiratroredBW_FD_187528 | JGI IMG/M metagenome (GOLD analysis project Ga0209700, IMG submission 187528) | Root nodule microbial communities of legume samples collected from California, USA - Siratro red BW (SPAdes) (version 2) | ecosystem: Host-associated > Plants > Roots > Nodule | place: USA... | reverse complement strand
TATTTTAAATTGCATCTCTAACACGGTTCACTTGTGATTCGGTTTACCTATGTTTTGAACCTTCTATTAAGCACAATCAGTGATTTCTTTTTTGGACACAAGTATGTGAATTATTTAATATTTGAAAATGATATATCATTATCTCAACGGATAGACACTATCCTAAATAATCAAATCCCATCTGACGTGTTTTCGTAACATTACGTAAGACACTGATAATCTTTAGAATATTTATTTTTCGTTAGGTTTGACGAAATACTCTCTTCACAAACATATCTTGATTTTCCTAGTTAACGATGATATATAGGAGTTTTTTCTTTTATACATGATATTTTACAAGTATAATTTCTACTAATTAACATGTGGTGTTCTCTCTTTGGTAATGAAGTCCACTACATAATTACTAAATTGCAATTATAATAGCTAGATTCAGTGAGGAAACAAAGTGAATCCAATCCTCTTTTGACTCCAATCAGATCCGATCATTGATTAAAAAATAAATCAAGAAGATCCAGTCAAAGCTATAGATGGATGAAGAAAAAATGGAGTGAAAGATGGAAGTTCCCTTAAAAAAAAAAATAGTATAAATCCCAACACCAAAATAGTCAACTGCAAAGTTTAAACCAAAAGAGTGAGAACCATGAGTCAATGGTCTCCATGTGAACTCAAACCTTCATCACACTGCTACACATGCATCACAAACACTAGATGCCATTACAATACAAAAAACAATTACTTTCTTTAATAAAGCACCAACACTTTATATATATAGTTCATGTAATAGAACTAGAAGACCCTGCAACTTGTTCTCTATTATAATAACACCAAAGAGAAACAAACAGCTTGTCTTCTTGTCAGATTATTTATGCCAATCTCCATTTTTTTGAAGAGTGATGTTTAAACTAACACCTCACTCATTTTATTTTCTTCCTACCACATTATATTATTTATTTTTTTCTGTATATTTGTGTGGGTTGTTGAGGTGTCCAACAATATTTTGATTATTTTTTATTACGTTTTTCATTAACATCAATGAAGAAGTGTAAAACAAGAATAACGTGAACCAACCATAGCGTTGCAATAATAAACAGTATCAACGCTAAGTTGCTGAGAGTATTCCAACGATGGAGCATTGTTCATATTTCTTACCTAACAATTACTAAAACGAAAACCAAGTTCCTTTTTCACACACTTTCTCTCTCCTTCGTATTATGTTTCTAACATTTACCTTCTCTTTGTCCTAAACCCAGAAACATAATACAAACACAACATATGAACTTTAGAGCACAAAAAAGAAAATGAAAATCATAATAATTAAGCTATTGAATGTGCAAGAATTTAAGAACAAAAAGCGAGATTGCGTACCTGAGGAGTGCTACGAGGATAGTGAATTGAACCGGAGAAGAGGATTCTATGTTGTCCATCAATGATTAAGGATCTTCCGTCGTAGGAAACATTGCCGCCATAGACGCCACCGATAAACGCCATTAAAATGAGAGCAAACGGAGAACACCATCTCCACCATGACACCTTCACCATTTCAACTTTGTTAGCTTTTGGTGATGGAAAGTGTGCGTTTAGGCTTCTTTCACTCTCAATGTATATATGTGTGTTCTTTGTGTGTGATACATTTATTTATATGGACATGGTTTTGTTAGAAGTGAAACTGGTTTCATATATAATATATGGAGTTAATACAAATGATATTATCAACAAACTTAAAGGAATTAAATAATGTACATAATTAATTTACCCCACAGGCCCACATGATTTGGTTTAACGTATAAGAAACCAATTTTGAGATTCTTTTTCATAATACCAATAATGAATCACGTTTTTCGAATTTTTGAATAAAAGGACGAGGTTAATTACTAATTTACTAATTACTTTAATTAAATCATAGTCAAAATTAATCTCTGAAGCAGTGACCATGAAAAATTTGTGACAGGATAAAAGAACAGCATAAAAATGGTTATTTTTCGTTAAAGTTGTATTATTTTGCATCAAAAGATTTATGTATGTGACATTACATGTGAGTATCTTCTTTTTCGTGTACAACTTAAAAATATTTTTAGAGTGAAATACAATTTTTTTGTTGTCAGATTTTGGAGTTGATTCCGATTTACAGAAAGAACGGTGATTGATCATAATTCATTTATGGAAAAAATATTAGTTGTATCAGAAAAAAGTTGTTAGTTATTGTGGTTAAATAACTATGTCATATTTTTTAAAATATAGTTTTTAAGTAATACGTAAATTAGTTTTAGTTTGTACTATTTTCTTTTTTATTTTCCTCTTTAATAAAAAATTCTGGAAAAATAATTTGAACATTGGATATCGATTACGATGAGTGTGAGAGTATTTGATCCCCACAACACAAGAATATCTTTTTTGGTTTCTCCGTTGCTTTACGAAAATAACAACTTTATTTTCCTTGGCTTGCGTTAATGATCAAAATTTCTGCTCTGTTTTTCTGAGCTACGAATCATAACTTTGATAAAAAGGAAAAAGGGAAGAAATATTCCATTATCATGGTGCTCTTATGCACATTGCGTTTGATTTGTGAAAAATGGAAAAGCAGAGAAGAAATAAAAGGAATTCTTCTTTAATTTTATATCTATTTTGAATGTGTTTTTAAAATTATTCTATAAATAAAATTTTAAATAATTATTTATAGGAAAACGGAAATGGAGAGAAATTTATAAAATCGTATGGAACAATGAGTATTAAAAAAATAAAAATAAAGAAGATATATTAGTTTTAAATCTATTTATCAAACAAGTTCTTTCACTTTTTAATTTTTAAAAATAAGAAACAAATACTTATATTTAGTTAACCTATTGAACTTATAATTACTTTGAAAGATGTATCAATCTAATTAAAATTATACATATTAAACTCCTTTTTCTCGTCTTTTCTCCTTTAATATTAACGAAATTTAAAGAAAAAATGTTTAATTATTCGATAATACTATTTATTTTTCACTAACTAATATGTAAAAATTAATATATTTATTTTCTCTCGTAAAAAATCTTTTTCAGTGTAAAAGAGAACAAAAAATGGTCTTAAGAAATGAAAGGAATGAATATCTTATTTTATTGAATGCAAGTAAAGCAATTTTGTAAAGAAAATAAGATTAATCTAGGGTTTTGAGGGTGATTAACAATTAATGATATAGCTATAATCATGACATATCTTTCTATCCATGAATTGCAGAAACCAAAACCACTACTCATTATGAAAGTGATGGAGATGTAATGAGGAGATCCAAAAGATAGGGTACACAACCAATCAAAGCATATCACAAATGCTCTAAATAGACAATTACAGGATAAAGAAGAATCTATCCTAAGAAAATAATTAAATATCAATATATAATGGAGATAAAAGTATAATTTCAATTAAAAATAGCAAAAAAAATATTCCAATTGAATCTATATTGCAGTATCTAAGTTTTGTTCATCCTTTTTATCAATTAAATAGGTGGGTGGGGTGTTTTTTCAGATCCATCAAGAAGTGAAACAAAAAGCTTTCTTTCAATGAACAGAAGCAATTTAGGTTCCAAACAGTTAGCTGTCACTTTCATGAGGGAGTTCCCAACAATTAAAGGAAGAAGACGACCTTTATATATAACTGCTAATTCATGTGGAGTTCCAAATCTAATTGCCATTATCACATTGTCAATTGAATTTTAAGTTGTATTATTATAGAAATAAAAAGTGAATATCTCTAAACATTGAAATTATATTTGATAATGAGTTTTCTTTAAATATCTTCCATATTAATTTTTTTAGTCTAAATACTTATGTAACGGTATTAGTAAATTATATATTTTTTCACTAAGATTGATGGGTGGGAGAGTAATAATATAACACCGAACAATTAAAATAAAAATAAAACAAATAACAAATAATAATGTAATTTTATAAAAAAATAAAGTTATTACTATTATTTTTAAATTACATGGAGAAAAAATAACTATTAAGAAGATTTTCAAAAAAGAAATTATATTTTTCTCTCTTAATTTTTCTCTCAAACCCTAACAGAAAAAAAGTGATTTTTACATGTTTTTACTATGTTGTCCCATTTTATAATAAGAATAGTAAGTATCAAAGTAAATTTAACTTAATGTGAGACTTCTATTATCAAAGTAAATTTTACTTAATGTGAAACTTCTATTATCACATTCTCTTATTAGAAGATTTTAATTAAATTAATTAATCTTCATTCTATGTTTTATTCTTTGTCATTCATATTGCTTTTTTTATAGGTCACACTAGGATCGACCTTATATAAACTTGTCAGCGGTATTTGATTTTGTCATAACATATTTTAAGCTTTCATAGGTATGAACTTTTTGCATATCTACATTTCTTTTTTTACCACTTTTCAAACAAAGTGGTAGCATATACATATGCACTTTGTCTTGAAATACAAGATAAAATTATTTGCAATGTGCAAGACACTTTAACTATAAGAAAATACAATAATCTTTACTACTTGTACTCGAGTTCCTCTATTGACCTTTAAATCTAGATAACTTCCTCACACGTTGAGGTAGTTGTCATGTACTCAATTTCTATAGCAGATAGAGTTATGTAACTTGGATAACCAACGTACTACTCCTCGCTAATGTAAACACATAATTAATAGTAGATATATTTTTATTACGATCACTAAAAAAAATCTAAATCAACATAGCTTCTAACAACAAATTCTTAATCCTCCAAAACATAATGCTACATTTGAAGTTATTTTGATGTATCTAAGGATTTTTTTAATAAAACTCCACGTGAATCTATTAACCACTCACTACTTATATGATTGGTCTTATGCAATGTCTAATATTATACAAATTATGACATACATTAAGCTTCTCACCAATAATGCATATGATACTCAAGACATTTTCATCTTTCATATTTCATTGCTAGGACTTATACTTGAGGATAACTTACAATTGCTAGGAACTTGAGATTTCTATATAATTAAAATTGTGATTAATTTCTTTCACCGTTAATCCATAATGTTCAAGACTCTTTCTTTAATTTCTACACAATCATTTTTTCTCAAAATTGTCTTTATTTTTAGTTTCTCAAAAAATATCTTTTTTTCTGACGTAAAAATTATACTAATTACAATTATACAACATCCTTAAAATTTTTCTATATAGTCTTAATGGTAATAGGATATTACCACCCACCAAACTATGATACCACCTTTTTAGTGTTAATGGTAATAGGATATTATCACCAACCAAACTATGATACCACCGTTAAATACGAGAGGATTAATATAAAATCAAAATGAAATATAAAGAGAGGAATAAAACAAACAAAATCTTTCTTGAAAATAGTAAAAATGGATACTAAGAGAACTTTAAAGGAAAACCTTTTTTCTTTTCTTAATTTTCCTTTCAAGTATTAAAGTATTTTAAAAGACAAAATAATTTTAATTTATTTTATTAAGAAAATACTTTTCTCATAAATATCAAAAGAAAATTTTTAGTGATGAATATTTTGAGATAATGTTCACTGAAAAAGTTTTTTTTTAAGCCAATAGTTGTTTAAGATGATATTAGTTACCTACATCCTTTATATTTGGGCTTTGTACTATTATATGCATTGAGCAAACAATCAAATGATTGCATACTGATTTAAGAAAAGTTTACTTTATTTTTTGCAGTAAAATGTCACACTTAGAATACATAAGAAATTATTAAAAATAATAGTATATATAAAATATAATTAATATATAATTATTTATTTTATTAATTATTAAAAGATAATATTGATTATTGAAGTTTAAGAAATAGTTTTTGAAGTTAATTGTTAAATCGATCAAGTTCAAGAATTAGAACATTGATAGTTATAAATGATTAAATTTCTCGATAATCGAGAATAAATTGTACATGTATATAAGTATTGAACTACAATAATCACGATTATATAAGACAATTACAGATGTATTTTTGAAAAACAAGTATAAAAACAAATACCATAATATCTTATTCAGAGTTATAATTACATGGTTTACCTGTGATGTAATTGTCATTTTAAAATTTTTGGAGGGACAACAAATTATCATGATATAACTTTATTTATAAGAATTGAGTACTACATTGATGTTTCTTTGTCTAGGTTAAGATTTAAGTGATGAAGTTGAAATGTTTATATTTGTTGCCATTGTTGTGTATTCACGAAATAAATTCTAGATTCAAATGGTTTTCTTTTGCATGTGTCATCTTTAATGAACTAATTATCATGGACTAGAGTTGTGAAAACTAGTTATTCAGAAATGTGTCATTTTATTCTGATTTAAAATTAAAAATTAAATCTAAATAATGAAAAAAGTAAAATAATTTTTTTAATTTGCTGAATAAATTTGATTTAATTTTTAAATATGGTAATTTATTATATAAACTCTATCATTTCTCATAACTGTGGGTCTAAAAGAAAGTATGACTAAAAAAGGGACAAATCTACATGTTTATTAGGATGGAAATTTTACATCAACAAAAAATATATGCATACTAAGATCTCATGACTAAGTTTTACAGCAAACACAGTTTTGAAATGGAAATCACTTCACATAAGTCATTTTACTTTAAACTTAATTTTAACAAAAATATATTAACAAAACTAAAGTCATCCAAAATTCTGATTGTAAATACTCACCATGCTAAATAACTTACCTAGTAAATATTGGCTCAAACATACTTTCATTTATCATTTTAACCACTGTGCCTTGCACAGGCAGTTAAGTATTATGAAAAGTTAGCATTTTATAATACCATGTAGAAAGTTGGGTTTGTTCCATCTTTTCCAACCTCCTGCTTTTGGGAGTGTTAAAAAAGACAGGTCCAAAAGAAGCCCAAGATAATGAGAAAATTCTATAAGAAAGATAATTTGTCATATGTTTTGCATTTATGTACACCATCCAAAGAGAATTTACATGATCCATGAGCTAACTTATATAGGGCTCGAAACTGAAAGCACCTCTTGAAACATCTCAAGCACTAGCTCCCTATCTGCATGTTGGAAAAAATTATTCATTTTATCCTTCATATCATATATCTTACCAAATTCAAATAAGAACACCAAACATCCTTTCTTTAACTTGGGCAATTCATAAAACCAAGCCTCATTTAGCATCTCGAGAACATTTCTTGAGTTAAGATCATCTAGAAGGCTTTCCTCACAGATGTCTTTGAGACTACCAATGTCATATTTATTAGCAGCTCCAAGCAATGCAAGCCGGTGTTTCCAAAAATCTTGTTGCTTGATTGTTCCATACAAGAAACTTAGAAGAGCCGTGCAGGATTCAAGCGACATGTCTTCTATATGGATTGTAGAAGATTCTTTTTCCTTCAGGTTGTGATGAAACATGCTCTGAAACACTGGAGAACTTGCTGAGAGAACTGCCTTATGAGCTCTCAATGAGCCATCAGCAGTGATGATGGTTAGGTCAGCATGTATAGCTTCATCAAGCATGCGAGAGAGGCCACGGAGAGTGATACTTTGGGGTGCAATGGTTTGCACATTTCCATCAGATGGCCATACAGAGCTAGTTTCTTCACCCTGAGTTTGAAAGCAAAGATCATAGATTAAGCAGCAACAATATGAAACTAGTTTAAAGTGATCAGGGACAATTCAATCCAATAGTGTGCAATTTGGCTAAGCAAGAAACTCAAACCAACTTCAAGGGTTGGTATAAAAGGTCATCTGCCATAATAATCATCTCACAGGTTATATTTATAGTGATGTGTTAACATTGACCTTTTAATATTTTTCTTCTAAGATACTCCTATTGTTACTTAAAAATAACTGCAAGCATAGAAATTCAAATTTTCAATTTCAAATTCTTTGACATGTTTATATTCAAAGATATTATCTAATCTTTAAGAAGTATATTAAATTTAAAGATATTATCATTATTCTAGGAACCTCTGAGTATTAGGATGCAATATGAGAAGAACAATCTGCCTACGAAAAGTTTTATCAAATTTGTCTAAAAAAACTGGTAATCAAAGATTTGTCTAAAAAGCTCATAACTGAGGATTTCTCAAATTGGTCCAAAAATCTTGTAATGTAATTTAAAATCATTAATAAATATCAAAATGTTTCCTGAATTTAGGCATGAGGTGTCGAGAAAAGTTAATTTGTGTTTTTTTTGCTATTTTTACATTGTAGTGTTGTTTGATCCTCATTGTTGTGTGTGAAGAGGGATTTGTTTTTCAAACAAAATCTTAACCAAGAAAAAGTGTTTAAAAGAATGTGTCAGAAAGTGTTACTAAACAGGTAAATAGTTAAATGGAAACTGGTATATTTGTAAAGAAAATATATAATATTTAGCATATCAATAAAATATAATCATGTATAGAAACTTACATTTATCTTCAGGTCTAGAAACTCAACATCAATGATGAAGCGACCAACAAAATTAGTATCCACAGACCAGACAAAGTCATCATGTGTCCTGAGCAGCTTTTCCTGAACTGCAGCATTCCATTATATAATATTAAATTTAAAACTGGTACAAGTAATTGCAATTTCAGACTTCATATTTTCAGTTTGAGTTGTAAATTGCAAATCACAATATGAAATTATCTCATTTTCTTCTTGACAAATAAAGTGGTGAAGACAAGGAGGTCATATCATACTGCTCAGAACTTCAGGCATAAATGAAAAAAAGAACTTACTGATAAATAAACTGAGATTTGGAAACTTGGATTGACTTAAATTTAAGGGGCATGGAAGGATTGACATAAAATTTTCTGTCCTTGTTAAATGTGTGAAAAGAAAAACACAGTTTTGTTGAAACTTCTCAAATTTGGAAAATCAAAACTAATAACTATTTATGTTGATCCTGCATCTTATTATAACCTATAACCTTGAAGCCCCAAGACTCAGGTGTAGTCATAGTTAATCAGTCAATTGTAGTCCTTACAAAACTAATCTGACCCCTAAGGGAGAATAAGAATCTGACCCCTAAGGGCAATGTACCCATTAACCACTCATTACCACTCGAATCTCTTTTTTGTGATGAATTCCCCAATTGCAGTCACACAGTAGTGAATGAAACAAATTTCCCTAATTTCATACAACATTAAACCAATCCTTCATGGCCAAACCACTCATCCACACGCAAACTCTTTCTCCCATATTTTACAAATAAAATGCACATTACACTTAACCTATATAAGAAAACATAACACTATAAGATGATAATGAAAAAGTAAAGTTTGCTAAGAGTAAATTTATAAAAAGATGTTAATGCATATAGGTACCAGGAGAAATATGAAAGCTGTGAGATGAACCAGCATCCGAGACTAGAAGAATGAATCGAGCAAAAGGTGGTTGATCCTTAGAAACTGGAGAAGGTTCTGGAAAAAGATGTATGTAAAGGTACCTATTCCTCACAATTGAGAAGTACCTGTTGAAATTCAAAAGTGAAAATCTCAACTCAAACTTATTCAATTCAAATACAAAAAGACACCTACAAGTACACAGAGACTCACCAGTTCCAGATTCCGACTTTGAAAGTGTCAGACTTTTTGTAAGAAGAAGGTCCAAGGTTGTCAATTTTCCACTGGGATAATCTCCCAAGCGACTCCACCTTATCACCCATGTCTTTCTTCTTCTTCGTCCCTTTATGGATGGTATCACAATTTCACAAACACCTAACCTACAACGACGACAAACAAACGTTGGACTATGTCTTTCGACTGTCCAACCTGACATATATAAGAAGAAAGACCATTTATAAATTCTCAGGTAACATCTCAAAAAAGTCTTCAAAAAGCAAAACATCAAGTTCTTTTTCTGGTGGCATTGAATCATCTGTGCTAGAAATTAATTTTTTATTAGAGAATGCACTAACTTTGAGTAATATTTTAATAAAATATATTGAATGTTCAAGTGAATATATTATTATTCTTGTAATGAATTAAATAACAATTTAATACACAGATTAAACTACTGTGTTTTATTTTGATAAATATTTGATGCAATAAATGAATACTTTAATTTAAAAATAAAGTTAAGTTTGAGTAAAAATTTATTATACATTGTATACTTTGGGGAAAAAACATTTATCCACATGCAAGTTCTAAATTTATGTTAATATACAATAATAAAGAATATTTTTTATATTAAAAATAAAACAAGAATGATCTTATTCCATTTAAACAGAATTTGAATAGATTGAGTAGAACGGAAGATATTATTCATAAAATAATGATTTAAATTTTAAGTATGAGACGTGATATGTTGAGATATTTGATACAACTATACCACAATCATTTCTATTAATCTTTTTATGTTTTTATAAGTCTTTTAATTAATTTTTTATCTTTTATTTTGTTAAACATATTATTTTGTGTATTCATTAGTTATCTATTTGTACATGAAAAATTAAAAAATGACTTAATTAAATTGTTAGTATATTTTTAAGTTCATATTGATTTTTTTATTATATTTAAAAACTTTGATAGTTTTTAATTAACTCTACATAATTAATTGAAGTGATGTAACTACTTTTAATAAAAAAATACAAACTTTAAAACTAGTAATTTTTTTAAAATTTTAATTATTTTTATCAAAAATCATTTTTTTACATTTATTTATATTTATTTTAATGTTTAATTTATAAAATGAAATGATTTCCTTTTTTTATAAAGATATTTAGAATCTTATAATTTTATTTTTTTATTATTTAAGTTTGTAATATTTTGATTAAGAAGAATCAATTGAAAAATAATTTTTTTGAAAAGTATTCAATTAAAAATATTTCAATTTATAAATAATATAACAAACTTAGTTAGATCATTTGTTTTTTATTTTTCATCTGGAGATGTATGAGATTTAATTAAAAAGTATAAAAATTGTAAATATTTGATATGACAAAATTTTTAATAAAATTTTAATTAAAATATAAATTTAGAAGAGACTTAAAATTTAATTAAATTTGTAATAATATAATATTTCATAATTATCTTTTTTTTATCATATTTTATAATTAGTTTTTAAACAATGATTTATCATTAACATTAATAGACTTATCTCTTATTGACACTTATATCTTATATATCTTTTAAATAAATTAAAACACTCTTTAAATACTTATTTTTATTTAATTTATTTTTGACTGTTAAAAAAAACATACACGGTAAGTAGAAATCTTTATACGAAACTTTTACCTACAGTTCCCCTTTTATTCACAAAACCAATTTATTTCCCTTTTATTCACAAAACCAATTTATGTGAAGTTAGAATACGCATCTAAACACGGTATCACTGTCTTACCAATACACCAGACATTTTCAATTTTTTTGAGTAATTATAGGTAAATTGTTATTTTAATATTTCTTTATGTATATAATTAATAAAATTTAATATACATTATTTAGTATATATATTTGCATATAATTAATATAATTTTTTTAAAAAGACTAACTTTATCAAAAGTTACTTTTACAATTACTTAATTATTGGAATGTGTATATATTTTTATTTTATGCACATCTTATTAATATAATACTAGTAATATGTTTTTATCGTTTATTTAATACATTTTATTATTAGATAAACTTGTATACTTAACAAAAAGTAAATCTCATTTTATTTTATATTATTATTTTTGTTTAATTTTCATAATTCTTAAATTGTATTTACTTAAAACTATTTGAATACATGCCTATTTATTTTATAATTTGTAAAATGAGTTAATGATGAAACTTTTCATAGTAAAAATAAAGATTAAATTGATATGATTGTTGGTCTTGCATAGAAGTGACTTTGGTGGAAGAAAAGTTGTCACTTTGGGTGAAAGATTGTTAGACTCTTACGATAGAGATGACATACATATTGATATTATATTCTATGTAAAACCTATAACTGAGATGGAAAAGTTAGGTTAATTTATCAAAATTATATTATATTTTAATAAATATATTAAAATGAGTAGTTTTTAAATTTTTTAAGAAAGCAGGTATATTTGTACTTAAAATAAATAAATGGTACTAAGATTTGAAGTCGTGCTTCAAATCATATTTTATATAATCTTTTAACCATTTTTAAATAAATTGTATTTAAAAGCACAATTTTATACATAAATATATATTTTTAGAAATTATCAGTGCAAATACGATTTTATTTATTTTTATCTTTTTAAGTTGTTTATTGTAATACAATTTATTGTTGAACTTTTTTTAAAATTTTTTAACGTAGAATTGTGCTATTAAATAAAATAAAAAAAAGATAAAAACAAAAAATATGTTTTATTAGTATGATTTTATTAAGAGAATTAGAAAAAACCAATAATAAAAATCATGTTAAAACAAATCACGTGTTATATATATATATATATATATATATATATATATATATATATATATATATATATATATATATAAAGTTAAGTTTGTTACGTATATATTTGTTAAATTTTATAAGGAAAACTCATGCACGTCATAAGAAAACTCTCTAACATTTTATACATTTTACTATTTAATTAATTATTATAAGTTTCGCTCAAAACACACTAAACTCAAAATATTAAATAAAATTTACATAAAAATTTATTTAATAACTACAAATATTAAAAATTATATATATAAAAGAGTTTGTTGCTTTCACTTCTTATAAACATGATGTGAGAAAGAAAGTGTGAGGATACTTACTTTTTAAGCAAGGATAATAATCTTCTTTAGCATTAAAGCATTCTCCTTTTCATTTTCTCCTTCTTTATTTTTTCTTTACTAAAAGTGAGAGTAAACTTACCTTTCTAAAAAAAGCTCAATATGTCAAATGCCCACTCCAATCAAATAATATTCAAACATAGAAGTCAAGTAGGTATATTTTCAATATTTCAGAGATTCAGATGGTTTTTTTTTTTTTTTTCACAAAATCTCACTCCTATTGATTCATATTCTTTCTCCATAAGAATAAAGGTGACCAGAAAATTAATGAAGTATATTAAAACAAAATACTCATTTAATTTAATTCTAAATCTAAATAGAGCATCATTTTAGCTTTTACATCAGCATTCTTGAATGTGAGTTATTTCTGAACTAATTGGACTCTATCATTATTTAATATATCTTTGATTTCAGTCTACTGAAAATAAATTGTTCTAGTTATCTGTTTATTATATTTTCTTTTCTCAATCTACTTATTTTCAGTGTCTCTATTTCTTTCATTATATCAAACACAATTAAGGTTTGGATGTTCAATTATATTTCTCCTAAATAAAAATTATGTAAACATTTTTTTATTTTATTTTAAAAGCATTTATAACAACTTAGAAGGTCATATGAGGAGAAGTAGTAAAAGTAGAATGAATATCTGATTATTATATTATTAAATCAAAAAACACGTATTTATAGAAAAAGTTAAAGTCTCATTCTATTTGAGCCACTATCTCTCAAAAATTCCTTGACCTCCCTTTTCTCTCTCCATTGTTGGACTCGTGGCGGAGAACAGAGCAAGTCTACTTGATTAGAATCCCCCAATAGAGTAAGTTTGTTTTCTGCCCCTTCTCTTAGAGCTAGTTTTAGGTTTTCGCTTTCCTCTGCTTACTAAGCTTGCATGTAGCCTATGAGCCATCAGACGGTGCCTATGTGAGCTCAGTTTCCTAGTGTGTTAGTTTGATCGTTGATTAGAGGTCCTTTGATGCAGATTCGAGTTCCTGAGGACCTTAGGCTATTGGGATTGTTAGAGAGAATTTAATTGCAATTCAGGTAAGGGAAGCTGACCTCCATTTTTGTCTGACTTGGGTATGATCATAGATTAGGGTTTGATAGGTTTAGGGTTTGTGAAATGCATATGTGAAGGTTTCTGCAGGTCTGAAATTGAGATTTAATTTTCGTATTGACGTCTGTTCTTGCAGATGTGGTTCTGTGAAAATTGATGGTATGTTGATTTGTGCTAGGGTAGATCATTCATCGTGTATGTGGGTAGATTTTCACCCAATTTAGTCAACTGAGGCATGCATGGTAACTCTGAGGTAGTGGATACTATTGTTTTTTTTTTTTTTCGCATTTTTTGCCCAGGCTAGGCAATCTCGCCCAAGCAAAGTCACTTGGAAACTTGAGAGGTGCTCTCGGATCCAATTTCGCCCAGGGGAGAAGGTAGTCTTGCCCAGGCGAGGGTATAGTCACCCAGGTGAGAATGGCCCTGGAGCAAGTGTGCTCTCTGGACTGTTTTCTCCCAAACGAAATAATTTTCGCTCAAGCGAGGGAATTCTCGCTCATGCTAAATTTTCGTCCAAGCTAAACCCTAAAAAAAATGGCTTTCTGTTTTGATTGTTTGATTCTTTGGTAATGCAATATATGGATTTAATAAAATAAATTAATTGATAATTTAAATTTAATGGTATTGATGGTTTAGTGATTTAGTTAAATTTTGAGATTTGAAGTTGAGATTGAGATTGAAAAGTGAATCAATTCATGAGTAGATATCTATATTGTGATGTGATATTGTTAAAAATGTTCATGTGTTGGTCAAGATCTAGTCACAGTGCTTTAGGAAAGGAAATACCCATGCCTAGGTTAGTTAGGAAGTACATTGTCTAAGGACCAGATCAATAACGATTCAAAATTAGGAATCAAATAAATGATCATTACTAGGTGGTGAGAGTCGAAGGAGGTTTGTACTGGGTGACTGCAGCTTAAAACATAGCTGGTCAAGAAAGTCTCAGGGGGACTAACCCTGTCATACATGATTGATGATTCATTTGTGTGGAGGCTGTGTGGATTAACAGTTTGGAGATGTATGAGAGGTGCATATCTCGGAATCTATTCAATGCACGAGTCTTCCGAAAGTAGAGTTTGTAGTGTGTCAGTGTCTTATACTGTGATGGTGCATGTAACTGAATGAAAGACTTGAGTGGTGTTAATCTTAGTGTTTGAATTGAAATACTCAGAACTATTAAAAATTTGATTAGCTTATCATTTGTTTTGTTGTATTTGTGTTTTGATATCTTTCTGCAATGATCGTGTTTTTGACACGGGAGCAGATAGTGTTGCAGATGGGTCTATGAAGGATCATTTGGAATGAATTGTGCTTTTAGGCATAAGTTAAATTTGAAAAACAATTTGGAGATATTTTGTAATTGTGTTTTAGTAGAATTCTAAAGATAGAGTTTTGAAATATTTTAATTTAGAAGATTAGTGTATGTTGATGAATTATAGTTATAGTTAGTAGAATGTTTAGTTTTATGCATGTTATTTTTGTAATATCAATACATTTGTTCTAATATAAAAATTGGGTAGCACTCAATTTGGTTTGCATTATTCTTCCCCAATTGAGACAAGTAGTACTCACGAGGCTTCACACTTTAATTTATCACCTGATTCATCTACCAAACTGTAAATATTTACATATTTAGCATACTTTGTTGCGCTTATTATTTTTCAGGATCTGTCAACGTAATTGTTTAATTATATTGAGTAAAAATATTTTAGGGGGAAAATAATTAAAGAATAGTATTTTCTAAAAGTAAATTTAGTAATAACAAAAATAGAAATAAGGAAAAAGTTAATTAAAGAATAGTAATTTCTAAAAGCAAATTTAGTAAGGAAAAATAATATAGAAATAAGGTAAAAGAATGATAATTTAGAAAGGCAATTAATTTAAACAGAAATTAATTAGAAGAATTAAAATGCTGAAGAAATATTTTTTTCATAAAATTGAATATATTTAGAAGTAATTATGTAGTTTTTTATTGATTTTAAAAGAATGTAATATTAGTTTATAATTAAATTAAAAATTAAGAAAATGTAAAAAGTATAAAATTTAAATGATTTTTTAAAATTTATCAAGTTAAAATAAATTGAATCTCACATATGAATGGAATAATTGATTATTATTTAAGTTAATATATTTGTATTATGTAATTTTTATTGTGAGATATGAAATTATGGATATATAAAATTTTGTGTAATAATTACTGTGGAAGGCATTACAAGATTATAATATATAAATTTTAAAAAATTGTGAAAGTAAAATATTACAGAAGGAAGTTGTCACGATATCATTTTTAATTAATGATAATAATAATATCAACGATTTAAATAAAATAAAATAAAATAATAAATAGAAATTCAATAGATAATTTAGAATTTAATTAAAAGAAAAAATTAAATAATTTATTGATGATAATGACATATTAGAGAAATACAACATAATTAATTATGTGAAGTTAACTCTGGAGCACTAAGGTTGTTAAGAGAAAGGTTTCTTATGTATCCTAAAATTTGATAGTAGGAACATCATGACCTTGTTCTTTAATATCAATTTCAGTCTAATTCTTAATGATTTTGAACGTTTTTTTGAACTTCTTTTGGTTGTTGGAAAGGGACAGAGGACCTATGATGTATTTGACTATTAATCTTCGTGTTTATGCTTCCTAAACAAATTATTGTAAATTTTATTAATGTCATCCAACCTAGACACATTGTTTATGTATGTGTCAAAATCATGATAAATATGTTTCTATGTTATAAACATGTGAGAACAAAGGAGGTGAAGTTTCTTAAACTTCCCACAACTGTATCATGGTATCATTTTTGATCAATGGTATCATTGTTGATCAAGTATAGTTACAATTTTTTCAATTAGGTCACTTCTCTTGAATTGACCATATCCACCAACAATTCAGTGTTGTATATGAAATTCAAGCATATTGTAAGTTTTTGAATCTGATGCATCTTTAGAATAGACATGACTAGTATTAATATTGTGTTCACTTCTTTTTCCTCTTTTTGTAAAAAAACTATAACCATGAAGGAAATTAAAAGATTCTGTTATTTATAAGACCGATGGAATTTAGAGATGAGATAATTGCTAAGAAACAATTTTGTAATCATATTTACAAAAGCAATCAATACAGCATGGCATGTACCGTTAATACAACTATAACAGAAAAATAAATGCTAAGAAAGAAGATATCTAATTCCATATGTTTCGTTCTAGAGTGTAAAACAAGATTTGTAACAGTAGGGCTACAACACTTTAATTGTCACAGAAGATAAATGGCCTAACACATTTCATTTGTAACATTTGAAGAATATATTTTAACAATAAAATTTCAGAAGTAATGATGGCAAGGCTTCTATATTCAGCCTATGCACTTCAACAAGCTACCAAGGTTTGCTTTTTGGACCATCAGGATACCACATTAGAACCAAAGAAAATATAAGCACCAGTAGATCATCAATCATCAATTCTTGTTTGACATAAGAAATCATACTAGTTACAATCATAAAATATGCTAATTTTTTTTCTATAAAACTCTTCTAACATTAATGGTAGTAGGATATTATCACCAACCAAACTATGATACCACCCTTAAATACTAGAATAACAATATAAGATTTCACAATTAAAATAAAATATAAAGAAAGGAATAAAACAAATAAAATTTTCTCTTAAAAATAGTAAAAATAGCTACTAACTTTAGAGGAAAAAACTATTTTTCCTTTCTTAATTTTCCTTACAAGTATTAAAAGTATTTTAAAAGAAAAGTAACAATTTTAATTTATTTTATTAAAACAATATTTTTCTCTATCAAAATAAATTTTTACTTATGAATATTTTAAGATAATATTCACTAAAAAATATATTTTTTAAAACCAATGGTTGTTCAAAATGATATTAGTTACCTACATCCTTAATATTTCGACTTTGTACTATTATATGCATTGAGCAATCAATCAAATGATTGCATACTCACTTAAGAAAAGTTCACTTTAAATTTTTTTCAGTAAAATGTCACGCTAAAAATACATAAGAAATTATAAAAAATAATGGTATATATATAATATCTTTTATATATAATTATCTATTTTATTAATTATTAATTTAATTATTAGAACATAATATTGATTATTGAAGTTTAAGAAATAGTTTTTGAAGTTAATTGTTAAATCCATCAAGTTTTTAAAATTAGAACATAGTCAACAATGATTAAGTTTCTTCATAATTAAGAATAACATGTACTTGTATATAAGTATTCAACTACAATAATCACGACTATATAAGACAATTACAGATATATTCTTAAAAATAAGTATGAAAACAAATATCATAATATCTTATTCAGATCTACTTATTGTTATAATTACATTATTTACGTGATTTAATTGTCATCTTAAAATTTCTTGAAACAACAAATTGTGATAGTATAACTTTATTTATAAGACTTAAGTGCTGCAAGGTTGATATTTCTTTGTCCAGGTTAAGGTTTAAGAGATGATGTTGAGATGTTTATATTTTAGTTTCTTTTGGTCATCTTTAATAAACTATTTAATATGGACTAGAGTTGTGAAAACAGCGGAAATGGGTCATTTTATTCTGATTTAAAACTAAAAATTAAATCTAAATAATAAATAAAAAGTAAAATAATTTTTTTAATTTACTGAATAAATTTGATTTAATTTTTAAATATAGTGATTTATTCTATAAACTCTAACACACACTGTTTCTCGTAACCAAGTGTTTCTAAAAGAAAGTATGACTAAAAAGGGACAAATCTGTGTCTTTGTTAGGATGGAAATTTTACATCATCAAAAATACATACTAAAATTTTACTCGTGACTAAGTTTTACTACAAACACAGTATCGAAATCACTGTACATAAGTTGTTTTACTTTAAACTTAATTTTAACAGAAATATATTCACAAAACTAAAGTTATCCATAATTCAGATGGTAAATATTCACCATGTTAAATAACTTACCTAGTAAATGCTGACTTAAATATACTTTCATTTAACATTTTTAACCACAGGTCCTTCAAGCACAGGCAGTTGAGTATTATGAAAAGTTACCATTTTATTTAACAAATAGAAAGAGCAAAAGTAGCAATAGCTCCCTATCTGCATGTTGGAAAAAACTATTCATTTTATCCTTCATATCATATATCTTACCAAATTTAAATAAGAACACCAAACATCCTTTCTTTAACTTGGGCAATTCATAAAAGCAAGTCTCATTTAGTATCTCCAGAACATTTGTTGAATTAAGATCATCCAGAAGACTTTCCTCACAGATGTCTTTGAGACTACCAATGTCATATTTATTAGCAGTTCCAAGTAATGCAAGCCGGTGTTTACAAAAATCTTGTGGCTCGATTGTTCCATACAAGACTCTCGGAAGAGCCGTGCAGGATTCAAGTGACATGTCTTCCATATGGATTGTAGAAGACTCTTTTTCCTTCATGTTGCGGTGAAACATGCTGTGGAACACTGGAGAACGTGCTGAGAGAACTGCCTTATGAGCTCTCAATGAGCCATCAGGAGTGATGATAGTTAGGTCAGCATGTATAGCTTCATCAAGCATGCGAGAGAAGCCACTATATGCAATGTTTTGCACATTTCCATACAGAGCTAGTTTCTTCACCCTGAGTTCAAAAGAAAATATCATAGATTAAGTAGCAACCATCTGAAACTAGTTTAGAGAGTGATCAGGAGACAATTCAATCCATTGATAGTGTGCAATTTGGCTGAGCAAGAAACTCAAACCACCTTCATGGGTTGGTATCAAAAGGTCTGTCATAATAATCATCTCACAGGTTATATTAATAGAGATGTGCTAACAATAGACCTTTTAATATTTTTCATATTCTCTATTGTTATTTAAAAAAACTCTATTGTTACTTAAAAAAACTGCAAACACAGAAATTCAAATTTTCAATTTCAAATTCTTGACATGTTTATATTCAAAGATGTTATCTAATCTTTAAGGTTTTGTTTGGTTGGGGGAGTGGATTTGAGAATATGGATTTGAAGGGATTTGAGTGGATTGTGTGGGGATGAAAAGGTTGTTTGGATTAAGGGATGAATGGTAAGATTTGAAGGGATTTGAGGAGATGGATTATGAAAGTTTGGGAATGATTTGACATATGTTATAGATTTGTTTTTATTTTTTTAATTGATATATTTCTGAAAATACTAATTAATTCTTGTGAAATAAAATGGTAAAAATTAAAATGAATTGGATTAAATTGATTTTAATATGAAAAATATTACTAAAATTATTTAAAACATATCTTCTAAATTATTTAAAATTAAACATAAATCCTAAATAATGCGATAAAATCACAAATTTATTATTCTATTAAAATATACAATTTAGTCTAAATTATAATTAACTGAAATCTGTAAAAAAAAATTCTTACAATCTAAACTATTTTTTTTATTGAAATTTACTGTTGTTTTTGTAAGTATAAATTATTTTTACATTTTACTTAAATTGAAAATTTTAAAGTTATTAGTCTAAATAAAAATAGTTTGCAATGTTTTTCAAATTTACTTTTTTATTAATTCTCTTACTTAAAAATTTAAATATTTTTTTACTATATTTTTAAGAGATTAAATACAAATTTTTTGAATTCTTATTTTATTTCTATAAAAATATTAATAAGTTATAATAAAAAGTATATAAACAGTCTACTTAAATTGACTAAATCAAATAAAAGATGTACTTAAATTTAAAATAAAGAATATTAATAGATAATATTTAATTAAAAGTAATTATTCAAAATTAAATACTCTTATTAACATATACATGATAGCATTAAATGTTATATATGTTTACAAGGGTATTTAGTAATTTCCACCTCATTTACGAGGACTATTTTGTAATTTCAAGTTCCATCCTTTCAAATCTCTTCATATTAGCGAAGATGTCATTCTGCAAATCCGTCCTCTTGAACAGTAAATCTTCTCAAATCAGTTCAATCAAAGTGAATTAAATTTATTAAATTTAAAGATATTATCATATTTTAGAAATATGCTTATTCATTGATTATTAGGATGTAATATGTATTGATAAAGATTCTTGATATGAGAAGTTTTATCAGATTTGTCTAAATAACTAGTAATCAAGGTTTCAAAAGTTTGACTAGAAAACTCATAACTGAGAATTTATCTAGTCGGTCCAAAAAATCTTACATTGTAGTGTTGTTTGATCCTCATTGTTGTGTGTGAAGAGGGATTTGTTTTGCAAACAAAATCTTAACCAAGAAAAAAAGTTTTTACATGAATGTGTCAGAAAGTGTTACTAAACTGGTAAATAGTTAAAAGGGAAATTAGTATATTTTAAAAATATATATATATATATATATATATATATATATATATATATAATATTTAGCACATCAAAATTACATAACAATAAAATATAATCATGTATAGAAACTTACATTTATCTTCAGGTCTAGAAACTCAACATCAATGAT
>Ga0209700_105515_pt1:0-20000 | contig 21246 bp, 8 predicted proteins | sample SiratroredBW_FD_187528 | JGI IMG/M metagenome (GOLD analysis project Ga0209700, IMG submission 187528) | Root nodule microbial communities of legume samples collected from California, USA - Siratro red BW (SPAdes) (version 2) | ecosystem: Host-associated > Plants > Roots > Nodule | place... | reverse complement strand
ATAAACTTTTCATTTTAAATTTATTATTATTTAAAATAATAATTAGGTGTCTCTGCAATTTCCAAATTTTGCATGTATCATTAGATACCAAAATTAGTCAATATTATTTTTTTCTAATATGAGATATACATCTGTTTAGTTTGATTAGTTTCTTATAGTAACCAATAAGTAATTAAAGAAAAGTTTTAATTAATAATAATTATTAAAGTTTTAGTTAATATGAAAATATGTAATATTTTTTTTTCTTAAGAGAAGTTCCATGTGGTGTATCTCACATTTTAATTCATATGAGAACTTACTTCTAGATTCTCTATCTGAGAATTTGCAGCTGACTTTTGTATGACAATTTACAAGTAATTTAAGTTAAATCTTAATAAATATGAAACACAATATAAATTATTTAAGACTAATAAGTTTTATGGAGGAATAATATATCGTCGCTTATGTTATTCTCAAGGGGAAAAAAAAAAAAAAAAAAAAAAAAAACGAGAGTTGGTACTAGAGATAATTATAGGTAGATAAGTCTGTAAGGAAAATTTGTACAGAAAAACCTGTTATGTAAAAGCCTGCATTCTATCTGGTTTCATTTTCAACAAATCTGTCTCCCGATTGTGGGTTTAGTACATGCTAGTCCTAATTTCATTAAAATAAATAAAAAACTTAAAATATTATTTTAGTATGTAAAATATGAATATTTTGAAACTTCAATTATAAATTGTCTAATAAAAATATTTATTCAAAATAGTAAAATCTTAAATCACTTTAAAAAGATTTTCTAAATAAATATGTGATTTTGTACTAAATCAAAGTATTATAATAATTTAACAATTACTAATCCATACAAAATTATTTAAATTTCATATATATATATATATATATATATATATATATATTAGTTTATAACCTTTATTTAGTATTCTTATATTTTTATGTTAAATTATGGAAATTTTGCATGAATATGCAGATCCTGCAGATAATGTTTAACATGTGGGTTAAACAGACTCAATTAAAAAACTGCTGTTCCAACAAGTCGAATTTTTAAGATTTGTGAGTTGTGAGTTTTATGAATAGTTTTGTAAGTAGATCTTATTCATTGAACATGCATAGAGTATTATGCAAGGAATTATTAGATCTTATTCATTGAACATGCATAGAGTATTATGCAAGGAATTATTGAAAGTTACTACACCTAATTACAAAGTTGAATACATATGGAATATTACTTTCTTCAACTACAATTTAAATTGATCTTCCTTGGAACTTCACTAAGAAGTTCACATGCCCTTGTGTATCTTTGCATCACGTTTTGCATGCATGTTGCAAAAGATTATTTTATGGTTTGGAAGATTTATAGTTAAGTGTGAGGAAATATAGTTATGCACAAAACAACTCTACATCTTATTCTTAAAGCACCATAAAGGTTGGTAACGAGCCTAATTATACATGCAGATGATATGATAATTATCAAGAAAAAAAAAATAGGAAGAGATCTATATCTTGGAAAAATAACTGAGAACTTAATTTGAAATGAGTATCTTAAAGGGTTGAAATATTTATCTTGAAAATTAAGGCAGTGAAAAACGAATATTTGAAAGTAATATATTAAATACATGAACAACACAAGAATTTTGAGAACATCCAAACTAAATGTCCACAAATAGTATTACGTACTTTTGAAAAAAAAATATTTTTGTCATTCTAAACTAAATATGACCTATCTATTGTGTAATACAGATAAAGGTGAAGACAACTTAAGCTTAGTTTTACTAGGCTTTGTAGCAGGTCTTAGGTTAGAAATACAAAGTCTTATATAACCTTTTCACTTGTCATAATTTTTTTATAGGTTTTGACCTAAGTAAGAGTTTAATTGTTTTACAAAAATATGAAAACTAAAAATTTCTTGAGCAACATAGAAATTGGTTTTTGTTTTAGTCTTCGTTAGAAAAGTTTGTAACACAAAACTAATTAAATTAATAGCAGAGAATTAGGATCATACAAATTCTTTAATGGACCCATATCATGATAAAATCTTGCTGATAAAAGAAAAATCACGATAAAAAACCGTACCAAGTGAAGTAATGACCTTAACACTGAAAAGATATAGTCTTTATATCTACACGATCATCCAGTTCAAAACACACGTAGTTGTATTTCTATGACCACAATTAAAGATACTTTTTCCAATCCAGATAAAGGGCAAAACGTGCTAATCTAATCATAGCAAAAGAATAATAATACCAGTAACCCAATTGTAATGTACAACTCAGAAACAGGAAAAAAATTGTACTTATAAATATTAATTAAACTTTAATATTGTTTTAATTTCTGTTAAGAAGTTGGTTCCCGCTCCTAAAACAGAGGGGGGAACAAGTTGTTTCCAAATAATCAAAAATAAAAGGTAAACTTCTGACATAAGCATTATTAAATCTGAAAGTTGTAGTAAAAGGCAAAGGATAGTGTACAAGACAGCATATATGACGCCAATTAGTACCTGTAACTTAGTAAATATGAAGTTTACTTAAACAAATTAATATAAACTCAGTGAAGTTGCGTTAAGATTCGAGCCCTGTTATATTTTATGCAGACAGAAACAGAGCATGACCACTTTTCGATACATGCCGTAGGAGAAAAACAATCTTGCTTTGAGCTGTTTAGGTAAACAGATGAAATAAAGATTTATGGAATAAATATTTTCGAACTCAAAGATAAAGTACAATCAAACTGTTCTAGTTTAAGTTGCATGTGTTCTTTAAAAAAGTTGTATGTCATTTTCAAAAGTTATGACGATTGAAAATAGTTTCTAGCATGCCCTAATTTAATTTAATTTAATTGATTTAAATGTATTTTAAATCCTAACAAATATTTTTTCTATTAAGTTTTTAATATATATATTTTTTAAATCTTTAAATGTTTTTATTATTATTTTTATTTAGTGTTGATATAACTAACATGAAGAACTGAGCTTTTAAGGTAACACAAAATATTTTAAATTAAAATTGTAAGATTACTTTTAAGTTAATACTTTAATTCATAATGTATTTTGTAATCTTTATATATAAAAATCGTATATAATTTCTTTTTATTTATTTTTTCACCATGATTCATTAGTATCTCTAAATACAAACGTAATATTTTAAAATTAAATTATAAGTATATATGTGAATTTCTTTTAAAATTATAGTGTTAAAAGTAAATTTACAAATTATAAAGTAATAACAATAATAAAATTAATTGAAATTTCTATTTTTTTTCACGTGCGAGTATTTATCCATTTTATTTGTGATCAGTTAGTCAACTACATTTAGGGGGATATCTTCCTCTTTTAATGGTGTTTTTTTCAATTCACAAAATTTAAACACACAAGTAAATTTAGGAAATCCAAATTTAATTTCATTCAAATTAATAAATCGATGCTTTAGTACAAAAATCAATTTTTTAAATTAATATACAAATCCTTAAAAATATCATATTTTTAAAATCAAATTCATAAATTTAATCTTTAAGATATGCTTATTATATGCAAAGAGTTGTAGTCAATAATCATATAACCTTTTCTGATTATGATCATAAATTATCACAATAATTATATCATTGTTACAATTTTATTATCTATTATATATATATATATATATATATATATATATATATATATATATATATAAATAAGAAAAAAAAAAGCAACTTATAGTTGAAAAACATTTATATGATAGTTTTTATTAAACACTAATAAGTGTATATCTCAAACTCGATTTTATTATTGAAATATTTTACATAATCAATTGTTTTTTATAATAAATAAAATCTACAACTCATGCTAGAACTTTATTGACACATGTCACAAAATACTTAACTCTATTTTTGAAAGATACACATGTTGAATTTGACTTAAAGATTTACACTTGTTGTATTACTTTCACTATGTTATCTTTCCAACACAATCCTCAACACAACTATACAAAATAGGAATTAAGTCCTCTCATAAATCCATATGACCTGTCATACCAACTATCTTTCAATTTGTAGATTCAATCATATGGACTTCTTTTGACTCTTATCACATGATAATTTTCATCCATGTGATTCCAATATACTAATAAAGTCAAGATATCTCTTTCTAGAAAAAAATTCAAGTCAAATACATATTTTATACATCACATCTCAGCATATTATTCTCTTTCCTGAAAATAATCACGTCTACATATTACATCATATCATATAACAATTGCTCATATACTTATAACTCAAATTATATATCATTAACATGAAATTTATATCATCTCTTACTCTATATAGTAATCAATCACACATTATGACAATTAAGATTATAAACTTTAATATGAAAAAACATTTTTAACATAGAAATTAAAATACAAAATTATTGAATTTCAAAAATAAGTATTTTCGCCTAACAAACACTTCACTCAAGGTCTCAATTAAGAAAATTTCGCCCAGTGACCATTTCCTTGGGAGCTTTTATTTAATAGCTCATCCAACGAGAGTTTGGCTCGCTCAACAACCAATACCCTGAGAGCTTTTATTTAACAACTTGCCCAACGAGATTTAGCTTGCCCAACAACCAAAACTCTTGGATTTTCATAAATTAAATTTTGTTAAGAAAGCATTTAGCTCGCCCAACTAGTCTGCATAATTCAAAAAAACTACAAAATTTATGCATAGGTCCAAATTGGTTTAAGACGAGTTTCCCTACATTTTTCTTCATAACATTAAATATTTTATGTCTAACTAACAACAAATTGTACCAATTTGTCTCAAATGTAGTATTCAAACAATTCGATTAATACGTGCACACTCATTGCAAAACATTCCAAATAAATTAGGATTTTCATTTCAAATCAACCAATACCTTATTCAAGGCGAAATTATTTAAATTACAAATCAACTTACTACATCAACTTAATGTAATCTCGTTTAAATCAAAATCAACCAATACATCAATTCAAGACAACTTATTTAAATAACAAATAAACTAATATACCAATTCCTGCAATAATTTCAAAAGTAATGCGATCACATTACCTTTACATCTAGATTATCTAATCTAAGGTATTAATTAAAATCAAACTAACTTCTGTTTCTTGTTTACTTTGTTATACACAAGACAAAAGAAACTCCAACTCCACAAGGTTCATAGGTAGATAAAATGTATACACAGAAAGTCCTAATCAACTATTAGAACACACTCTTATAATCCTAGACTAACAGAGACTCATCCTGACCCAATAAATCCTATATGCATCCAAGTTCCCCCAAACATGCAAAACTTCTCAAAATAGACTCAAAATAAAAATGGGTGAAAAGGAACTTATTACTCTAATGAAATTCTGATTAAATAACTTTACTTTATTATTCACCAGGAATCTTATGACAGATTATGATATTTAAAAAAATGAACAAAATAAACTTAAAAATATCATAAGTAGAGAAGAGAAAAGAGCTTTAGAAAGATAATGATTCTTTTGAAATGAAACTTTGAATAACTATTTTTTAAACTTTTCACTTTAATATTAAAATATTCATGTTATATTCTAGTTTTACCACTTTTATTTTTAAACAATTTTCAAGTTACAACAATTCAATTATTGTGACTTGAATCTTTAAGCTTCACTACAAATATGTAACCCGCTACATTTTACCTTTCACATAAAAAAAAAATAATTATAAGAAGAAATTGAAAGAATTAAAGTCACTATAAATGTTTTTAAAAAAGTATATATCATTAATGTTAACACTTGCTTAAAAGATACAAATGTTAGATTAGTTTAAAACTACTAGTTAAATTAAATTGTTATTCTTAATTAATTAGTGTTTAAGAGGAAGAAAAAACACCAGACGTCTCTCATTTTGCATTACATTATTCATTACCTTTCTGGTTTTTCTGTCTATCATTTTTTATACTAATTATCTACCAATGAATGATAGAAAAATAGAGTTGAGATAGATTTTACAACACCTGAACTTTTCCATTGCGAGGGAGCATTGTGTTGTTAATTAGTGATCACTATTTTTTCTTAATCTAGTATATATGATACGATATGTGCGAATCATTTTCCTTGATAAACTCTCTAATAATTAGTAGTATATCACATTCCTTTACATGAGCGTCAAATATGCATAATAAAACTGAGAAAAAATTACAAAAAAATTATATGTGAGGTTTATCATTATTTAACCTAATATAAATATATTTTTTAAGATTTTTATAATAATATAATCTTTAATACATTAATCAGAAAACAAAATATTCTTTTACATTATATATTTTGCACAACTAAAGTTAACAATCTTTTTACATTACTTCTATGCATCATACTGTACATTTTGCGCTTGCGCAGTTTTACATATGGAAACAAAAGCCTCCTTTCAAACAAATAAACTTTGAAGATCATAATCATAGTTGTCATAGAGCAATTATTATTCATAGGTAATGTTTTACCAAATAGTTTTGCATAGAGTTGTGTTCCATTTTTCGATAACTATGTGAGAAAAGTTTAATTTGTTTGGATTTTGATAAATTTGAGTTCGCATCAATCGAATATTTTCTTACTTGGAAATTTGTTTTCTTTATATCTATGTCCATCTAACTTGTTACTTATTTAGTCAAGCAAAATTTGGAGGTATGATATATTAGTAATGGATGTAACTCTAAATAACACATGTCATGAATTTGTTATTTTATTAAAGAGTGGAAATGTTTTGTATACTAATTATTAAACATTATATTTGGAACTCTTAAAATTTAAAATATGAAATGAGTCATCACTAAAAGATTTAATTTTGTTAAAGAGTATCTAATTGAAGATGTTCTTACCTTATCCTCTCTATATAGAAGGGATTGAGACAATAAACAATTGTCGAACATATTGATAATTCTAATGGACATTCTTTATATTTATTTATTCTATTTGTATTAGGCGTATAAGTAAGTTCTTCTGCAGCTTTTGGGTTGTTAACCACGGATAAAATTGAAGCTCGTCAGGATGTGTTATTTAATTGTTCTCAAGTTAAATCTTCCATTGAGTGAACACGTATACAGATTGTAAATGAGATTACTTTTTAATTAACTTTAGTAGTGTTACATTATAATAGAATATTTTATAAAAAATTTAAAGACTAATGAAAGGGCGAAGGATTTATATATAAAAAAGACAATTAACAAGGATTTAATTGATATGTTTCTCTTAGGTGCAATATGTATTTCTAAAATTTATTTAATAGAGTTTTCAAATGTTGTAAAATATGGTTGACACATTCATTAATTATTTTTTTAATCATAAATCTAGATATTATATTTCGTGTACAATATCAAATGATCTCAAGAATCTAGCTGAAGTCCAACACAAAATGCTAGTCCAATCTCACATGCTAAGATTTTCTCCATGTAGTGTTAATGATGCAAATTTATAACTATAAGTCAATAACATGGTTTGAAATTCAAAAATAGTTTAGTTGCTTTCAACTTTTGAACATCATGTGTTGCAAGTGTTGACGCAAACATTAGATAAGTAGATTTGACCTATTATGGGAAATTATAAGACATTATTTATCTTAATTGATATGGCTATTTTAAAGTTAATTTATGTAAATGTTAATGGATTCATACCATAAAATATATGGGTTTGTAAAGGATTTGTGGGGGTTTTTGGTTTAATTAATTTTTCAAAATTAACTCACATAGGTGATTGTGAAGAACATGATGTATACATTCAAACTTCACAATCTAAAATGTTCTATTAGGTAAATAATGGGGTGAATTGTGTTTGATATTTTTTGTCCATTTGAAATCAAACAACTTACATGATATAGAGAATTAAGAGATATTGAAATTTATAAAGTTGGATCATGACCACAACAAGGCTTCAATAAATTTTTCAAATATTGATAAAATTGTCATTGTTTTACTAGGTAGAGGTGATGAATTATTAAACGAGGAGAATCTCAAATTTGAAGTGTTGTTATTTTAGTAAGATTGAAGTGATGAATTATTAAATAAGGAGAATTTCAATTATAAATTTGAAGAAAGTTACTCAACATTAAAGAAATAACAATTTTATGGCGTAGCCCCACTGTATAATTTGATAATACACATGTATGATGGCTATAAATGAAAATGTTATGGTTAACTTTGTTATTATGCTTTACTCAAAATTGTCTATTTGATTGTTCAATTTTAATGACAAAATATACTAAAATCAAAAAAGGTTAGGAATTTGTTGGAATCCCCAATTTCCCAAATATGTTTCATCTAATTTTGGATCCATGTGTGGACAACCAATTGTAAACTAATAATTCACCTCAACTTGCACAAGAGAAAATTGCACAACAATAAATTACAAAACAAGGTACACAATAAGAAAGTACAAAAAAGAAATTTCACAATAAAAGAGTACGGAACAAGAAATTAAATAAGAAAGTATATACAACAACAAAGTACATAAACAAAAGTTGAAAGTGAGTAATGTAAAAGCGGAAGGCAGTCCCCCCACCAATTATTGATTTGTTAATGCTATGTGTAAATTGTGTTATTTTGAGATTTGTTTTCATTATTATTTAATAATATTTGCAAATTTAACAAAATATTTGTTTTGTTTATAGATGAACATATAGTTTAGGGATGAAAAAAAAAATTATACTTACTAATAAAATCTGTAATAGAAACTAAATAAATACCTTTACCCGCTTGCTATTGGCAAAGGTACAAGTATTATGATATTCAATCTGTAACTACTTGTTACTTATTATTAGTAATTCTTATTTGAATATTTTTTTTATAAAAATCGTTATTTATTATTAGTAATTTTTATTTAAATGTTTTTTTATAATCAAGTCACTAAAGTAAAGTTATTGATGAACAAAACATTAACAACGGAAGAATTTTTGACAATTTGATTATATAAAATATTTTTCATTTAGACTTATGGAATTAAAATTATTTCTAAAGAAATCAATTTTATCTAAACCTATACTTTACAATGAAACTTATTTGAATTTATTTTTTAGAATAAGTTAATTTATTTGTACTGATATTTTAATATTTTATGATGCGATACTTTAAGATCAATATATTATTTAAGTTTATATTTTAAAGAATAATTTGTAAATAATCCTATTGAAAGTTAAAAAAAATAATAAAAAGTATCTATGTATATCCACGTATATACAATAATTTATAAGTGTTTTTCAAGTAGGTATCTGACAAGTAACAAGTAACAAGATGGGAAACAATACATATTTTTTTAGAAAAGACATATACCGATTAGCTATTAGTCATGCTTGTAAAGTCATTGTTGTTAATGGAGTTCCTAAGTAAAGGTTAAAGTTAATGATATTCATAGTATCTTGGGGTCGTCTTTGATGAGAGATTTTATGGACAACTAGTAACAAATTATTATTTTTTTCTTATAAGTTTTAGAAGTTGGTCATATATCACAAGGATAATGTGTGGTGGATATTACACTCAAGGTAATTTAACCTAAATTACATATTTTATATATTTTATATTTATTCTTTGGTGGTTGTGAAATAATTTGTACTATTTGAAATCTCTATTTTGTTTTATTTTGTTTTAAAGTAAATGAATATTTAGTAGAAAGAGATGTTATATTTAAAATTCACCAACTTATGGGGGGACTAGAGAGGAATTTTATAACTCTCTTTTAGAAATAGACATGAGTTTTTTATTATCATGTAAAACCTTCTATAACGGTAAAAACTTTTAATTATTATATTTACAATTTACATTTAGCTTATGTATAATTGATTTGATTTTCACGTATATAACATTTGTAATAGAAAAAGAGAGATAAAGAAAAATACAGATTATTTCCTCACATTGGTGGTATCATTGCTTTGAGAAGGAAAAGAGATAATTTAGTAGATATATATAGAAAGAGGAAAAATATTGTAGATAAATTAGCGTAACTTTTACAAATGTTATATTATCATTTTTATAAAGAAAACAATTTTTTTCAATCTAATTGTTAAATTAAAATTTTACATATTTATGTCAAATTGTATTAAAATTAAATAAATTAATAAGGCAATAAAATGATTCATATTTTAATATATTTTTTAAAAATTTGTACATTGCATCAATTTTAATATATATAACTTATGTGAAATAAAATTTCAATCTGATTGGAAAAAATATAATTTAATAAAAGATATACTATTTTGATAAAAATTATACTATTTTTTTCTCTTTATATTTATCTTAGTTAAGTTTTAAGTTATATATATACAAATTTGATAATTTTTTAATAAAAAATGTTAATATATATGTATTATTCGGATAAGGCAGTGTTCGAACTTGATAAGTTACTGGTCATTATTTAAGTCTTTATGATCTCGGTCACTTCCATCATTACGTACCTTGAGTTTTACGTCATTCTTATACTAACATAACCGTATTTCCGACGTTTTATGTTTTCTTTCTAGAGTGTGTTTTACATTTCTCCTCTAACAAAAAGCTAAATATTAATCATTACACTTCAGAATCAACATCAATATAAATAATAAAGAACACAATAAAATGAGATATATTTTTCTAATACAATTAAATTATAATCTCTAATATCTGAAAATTGACTTTCAAAATACCTTTCACAAGTACTCTCCTACTTATATCAGCTGTGAGAGACTGAAAATAATAAAAAAAAACTATTAAAGTTGATATAAAAAAAGTGTTATAACCTCTAAATCTCATAAAAATAATATATATCTTTTCTCAAATAATCTCCCGTATAAAAAAAAAATATAAGAAATTATGGACACCTTTATAATTGTTATTCTAAGAATTTTAAGATATATAACTTAATTTAATATAACTTAGTTTAATATACAAAAGTGTCTATATTTTACTTTCAATTTATTCTTATAACATGCCTTAATTTTAAATTTAGCATTAGACCCTTATTTTATTATTGATTCTTATGATTTTATATTATACTATTTGTTTAAGCTTGGAAAAGGTAGTCATGTGTTTTTGTAACATTTTAGGCAATTGTTCTTTTACTTGAGTGGGTAATTCTGATAACAAAAAAAAAAAAAAAAAAAAAAAAAAAATCTTAAGGAGAGACAAATCTAGGTTTTGGAGGAGTGCATGATTTGTGTGTGCACCACTGCTTATTGTTGGAGACCACAATTTTCAATGACTAAAAGACTAATCACCTAATAATCCCAGGCCATTATGATATTTTTATTTTGTTTTATTTCATTTTTTATTATATTTGTGTATAATATTTTTATACTTTAAGAATAAATCATTTGATTCACCTCTTATTATATTGAAATTTATGAATCTTTATTTCTAAATCAGTTTTTGAAAATGAAATAAAATAAAAAAGTAAATTTGTTATTTGGTACTTATGACACACATTTAGAAAATGAATTAGACTATGCCATAATTAATTTTATTACATTTACTAAACCAGCCATTGTACATATTAGTGGCTAATGAAGTGAAACAAATCAAATGATAGGTGACATGTTATTAATTAGTGATAGACAATATCAACTACTGTATTGTCCACTATTTATTTCATCAACCTTTTGATAGGTGGCAAATAAGCCACCACTCACCAACCTTTACCCACGTGTCCACTAAAATATTATTAAAAGTCAAAAAATATTGACTACCTATTCTTCTGTTTGACATGTTTATTATACTGTCACTTCAATTGTCTACCTCTTGATTTTATTGAAGATAATTTTATTTATTAAGGCTATTGAATGTTATATTTTTAGAAAATGATTTCTTTTTAATTTTTTTTTCAAAGGCAATTGCTTCTTAGTTTCTTTTTATTACTAGTTGTTTATTGGTCATTATTATTCTGGAAAGCAAGGGTTACTTCTTCATACAATGTCATTAAGAGAAGGGCAATAATGGTAACCATAATGTGAAACTACAATTATCCATCTAATATCAGGAAGAGAGAAAAATCAATTACAGAATAATTGGTGATGTGTTGTATGTGTCGGTCATTGTTTATAATAACAAATTTATGTTTTTAAGGTAATTTATATTTGTGACTTTGTAATTATATGATATTGTTTCACTTAATAACAAAATGGGAAGTGCAATTTCTTCATTTAAGATGAAGATCTGTCAAAATCTTGTACTATAGGAAGCATAGGAATAATGGATTTGCATGCTTATGTTTTTAAAAGAGAATGAAACTCTCCCATGGATTCTCTTTGAGGTGCAAATTCTCTAACCTCCATTATTTCTCTTGAGATGCAAATTTTGTAACTTCTAATGTTATGGTCAACTATCCTCATAAAAGCTAAAATCTCTCTCTAACCTAACACCTCTGTGACAATATGATAAATGAGAGAATCTCTCTCTAACCTAACACCTCTGTGACAATATGATAAATGAGAGGGATGTGACATTTTTTTCTCCATTAAGATATATGTGCCATAAAATCCTCATTTTCTTAATTTTATTTTAAAAATACTTAAAAAGAAACTTAAAATGATTATCATACTTATTGTTATTAGATTCTATTCTTAGTAACTTTATAGGTAACTTGACGTTGGATCCATGAATTAGAAAAACAAATAAAATATTTATTCTGAAAATTTATAAAAAATATATTTTTTAAGTTTACTTGTATTACATTGAAATTAAAATTTGTATATAAAATGACCTTATTTATTATTTTCAAAAATAGAAAAGTTAATTTTGATATTTAAAAAGTTATATGTTTATTTATTAAAGTTAAAATTTATTTTTTCATTGGTACAGAAAATGTTATGAAGAATCTGATTAATCACATTTGTTTATTATATTATTTAAAATTGATGTAAATATTTACACATAAGAAATATTAGTGAGATGTTCATTATATGTGTTGTCAATTTTTTTTTTTTTTTTAAACTTAAGAAAAGTGATTGATCTTAATATATCATAAAAAGTTAAAATTGGAAGTTGAAGGCAAACAATAATGGCTTAAATTCAGTGGAAGGCAGCTTTTTGAAAAGCATTTAATGAGTATATCTTATGTCTTAAAGTAAAATACTATGCTGAGGAAACACTGTACAATTTTGAGCAGTTTTATATAAGAGTTGGAACTCCAATACTTTATTTCATTTATTTTATCTTTTATCATATATATATATATATATATATATATATATATATATATATATTTGAGTTTTACTTGGATTAGCTTAATACGTTTGTTAACATTAGTTTAAGGCTTAGGTAAACATTACTATGGAAAAAAGATAGGTAGTGTGTTAGTTATTGACGTGTAACCACAGTGACTTATTTTCATTATTTGTAACTAAAATAAATTATTTAAATATAAAATAATATTATATTTAATTAACTTTTTTTGAAGACCTATTTCTTTAAAAACTTAATGTAGTTGAGTTCTCTTGTACTAAATTGATTGTCCTAACTTAAATTGATTGTTCTAACTTAGAGAGGGAGATGAACAAATGGTGGATTCTTATAAGAATGTCCACTGGCAAACAAATACCTGCGGGATGTTGACTTCAGAGGTTTAGTTATGAAAGAAAATGATTTTTGAAAAAAAAAATGAAGCCAATATAGAATATAATAACGTATCTGTACTTAAAGAAATTATTTTATTAATGTATTAAATACAAAGTTCATAATACAATAGTGTACTGAATGAAAAAACATGTGGTATGGTAAAGATATTGGATGCTGATATGTGGTTGGAATGGTATATTCATTGTATGTGGAGTTATTGAGTTGATTCATAAATGATGAATAATGAAGTACTTTTGGTCCAATATTAATGCAAAATGTGTTATTGTGTGATGGGCATCTTCCTGGAGTTGACTCGCAGATCCCTAAACCATGCGGTACGCATTGCATCCCGGAATCTGTCCTCTGCAGGTTGCATATTTCGATTCATGTCTTCCTTTCTCACCCTAACACAATTTTTAACATTACATATAAGTTAAAGGGTGTGAAATGCTACGTGGTCTGCTTCTAACATACAGGAAAAGAGGATGATATAATACAAGATTGTTATGCCTCCTTTCTTCAAAGTGTCGTCTAAATAACCTGTTCCCATCCACCTAATACCTATTTTTCTTATCAATTTTTTTCCAATTTTCATAACTACGATGCATCGCTTTTCGTGATCACATTTCAAACTCAAGATAATGCTGAACCAAGGATCTGTTTTGTCAAATGTTAGACGTGTCATGTTCGTAGACAATCTTTTTAAATATACGTGTATCATCATACTGATTCCATATCATTATACTACTATATGTTATGAAACTGTACAATATACCTGCATCATACTGATCCAATATCATTTTTCTTTCATCTACAATTAACTAATCAAACGACAAACAGGCAGTATAAGTTTTTTTTTTTTTTTCAGTGTATATTATTCCAACATACTTTATTCAGAGATTACTTTTACATAGAAATTTGATTTAATTTAATTAAAAATCAGTATCACACATGCTTAAACTCTTTCATCATCATTAGAAAATATTATTTTAAAATTGTAAAAGGTACATTGTGAATCCCATAGCTTTGACATAGCAGTACGGTTTGACCGCCTTCATAAAAAATAATTGAAGAAAACTCAATTACGTTACTATTATGTAACAAAGAAAACTATCATCAAAGTTTTATGAAACATATGTGTATTTTTTGTAATGTTCACACTTTACAATTAAGAAAATGTGCTCGAATTATTTAAATGTTCCAACATTTATTTTCTTAGTCGCAAATCAATATTTTCAACGTATTAGAACAGAATGTGTCCAAGATAAATGTATTATAATGAGGAGGGACAAGCCAACGGTTGAAATCTGTGTTATTTTCTCTTTACTATCTAAAAGGTCACGTGAGACCACGTGATTTAGTATCTGTTTAAGATTCAGAAAATTTTGGCGAGATTACAATGGGATCTAAGACAACAAAGTGAAGCGGGTGACTGACCTTTGGATTGATATGATATATGATAAAGAAGAAACTCGAAACAACATTGAAAATTGAAGGCATAGTGTAGAAAGTATTTGTTGTTGAGACAAAGATTAAATTATTCTCACTGTTTGGAATTGGACGAAATGGTCAAAGTTTTTGCTGATTAGAGAGGAACCAGGATATCAAATCTTCAATATTGAATCGTTTTGGTATTGAAATTCGTGATTTGTTGAGTGGGAGCAATGCTATGCTACTGAGTTTCCAAGAGAGATGAGAAGCGTGAATTCCAAAGCTTAAATTATAAGGGTATCGTACAACATGGTGGGGTCGAGCAAGGTATGATCACCCATCGATAACTGCAAAAAAAATAAATTTTTACTGACAGTCACACGTGTTCTTACATTCTTCTTACAATTTCTTTTCTAATGCTTATCTATAGGTTTTGATTATTTAAGGACATGTTTAATGTGGTGGAAGAGAATCAGCCATAATGCAATTTGCTGTTTCTTATTATCTGTCTTGGTTTATTAAAATGAAATACTGTTAGACACTGGTACAATTCATTCTCCCACAATTTAAGAGAAATGGTATAAAATACAATGTTAGTTTCGCTAATAATAATAATAATAATAATAATAAATCTAAGAGAGAAAAATAAGTGATTTTTTATATATTTTTTATTATCATAATATTATTATGAAATTTTTCTTTTTAATCATATTTTTCATATTCATGAGATTGGAAAATCAAATTTTATTTAAAAATTCAAGAAAAGTTTTACTTGAACCAACACTAACACGTTGGTGGTTGATTATTAACATTATAATAATACATAATATTTATTCTAACAAATCCTTCATTATTGATATGGATTTGATGTTGTTTTTATGCTTTTCTCTTTCACAACATCTTGTCGTTACCTGTTGGGGATTAGCAGGAGTATATTCGCATCATCAATTATATATACACCCACGTATATATAATCTATTAATCAAAAGCACAACTAAAGGTGGAAAGAAACAACTACCATATCATAACCTATTTCTTTCCATTTAAATCTTATCACAACAGAAAAAAAATATAAAGTACTAAATTAAGTTACTTAATTAATATATAAACTAAATTATGAAACAGAAAATTTACAAAAATGGTTGGAAGAGAATAATGTAAATTTTCACGATTATTATTGAATATCATTGTCCAAGTATAAAGTTATAGCAGGTGTTTTACGGAAACGTTAGTGTCTCAGTATTAAAAGTGAAGTGAAATTCTCATTTTCTATTGAAACAAACAAAGGCTTAAAAGAGTCAGAGTTTTGCATCTTTCAAGCATGATTAAAGACTAAAAGAACAAATTGTACATAAAACTCAAAAGCGGTCAATATCACAAGAAGTCATCACTAATCAAACTTCTTATCTCTAATTAAGCTCGCGTTAACTAAGCCGTGTCAGATTGAAATCATTCCTAATATCTCCACAAAATTATTCAAACACTCTTTTTCTTTTCTTGTCAAGCAGACACACACTGAAGGTCTGAGAAACCAAAAAGCACAACACGAAAAAGACGATCACTTTTGGATCGATCAACCTGCATTTCGGGGAACACTGCAAGCTAGTTGGAGTAGATATCACACCTTAACAGAAAGTCTTCCGTTTTAGGATTATTTATTCTACAGTGGGTGCACTGATTGTGATTCAGAGTTTCAATCCTTCTCATATATCTTCATGGTATCCCCATACCCAAGCCACGTTTATGTTATGACATAATCTTATTTGCCGCCACGCGTAGATTCTTGACAAGTTCCTTTGTGGTCAAATTGTAATTTTCTCCCATCTGCAAAACCATCCGCATTCAAAAACAATTAAACTCAACATCGAAAAGAAAAAAGAATACGATTGAATCTTATCGTATCTTGCACACATTACCCAAGCAATTAAAAAAATATAGTGGGAGTGCGAGAAAATGAAAGAGCTAATAAAAATCATGCATAGTATTATTATTACTATTAAGGTAAGGATTATCCTTCTACCTGAGCAACTACGGTAATGTCAAGTATAGAATCACCGAAGGGTAAGATACTGCTGTTAATAACGGAGAGGTTATTTCTTTGAATCTCGGCCAGTAATTTGACGAGAAGACCCTTTTGCTTCTGGCAGTGGATCCGAAGCAACATCTCTTTCCCTGACACTCTTGATTCCATTTCAAACAGTGAGTGACTGACATTATCCGCATCAATGCTCTCATCACATGAAGAAGAATCATCATCGCCAGAGAGGTCTGGCTTGTTCAGGACCACCACCGATTCTTCCCTTGTTTTCTTGCTCTGCTCTTCAAGCACTGCCAAACGCTCTTTCAGACCTTTCACATATTTGATAGCGTCCCCCAACACAGAAGCCTTATCCATCTGGGTGGATCAACATATTTTTGACACGGTGAGTTAGCAGAATAGTAAAGCCAGTGCATTGATGACTTATTTATCTTTTAGTCAAGAGTGTCAGGATAAAGTTGAACTTTAGTATAAAATTTTTAATCCAACTACAAAGCCTACTTAAAACTAATTACTTAAAATTACTTAAAATTCTATGATCAAACAGATAATCAAGTGTACTATTGATTCCTTATCTAGCATTTTCCTAAACATTTACTTAATAAGGGTATGATATTTAGTGATTTACCTTCTTTAGTCCAGGAACAAGAGCTGCAAGAGCAATGAAGCTCTGGCTGAGCTTCTCTCTTCGCTTTCTCTCGGCCATGATGTGATCCTGAGCGTGAGCAGGAGATCTCTTACCATGTGAGGGTTTTGTTTCAAAGTTCTGATTTTTGGAGGACCATTTTGGGGTTTGACTAGCGCAGCGTGATTTTTTCAATTGGGGCACTGACACTGACACCATTTCGTTCTGCGTTGGGTTCAAGTCAAAGCCGTAAAACTGGGTGGTGGGAGGGGAGGAGTTGGGGTTGTCAAAAGAGAGAATCTGAGACTGAAAGGAGGAGAAGGATGTGGATGGGGAAAGTTTGGGTGAGGGGTTGTTGGTAATGGTGGAAGAGTCAGAGTTGCAGCAACTACTGCTTGTCGTTTTCAGTAACTTGGCTGGTCTCTCAAAGTCAAAACTGGTTTCATCGGTGGATGAGTTGCTCACGGTTTTGGAAGGGCACTCCGAAGACAGAGATTGCTGTAGGGTCTGTGTCTGTTCTTCAAGGGCATTGGCAATGTCTTGTGGTAGAAACTCTTGCTCATCAAACAAGTTCAAGTTTAGGCCACACTCATCTGGAAACAAATTGTAATCATCCATGTCCTGTCATCAAAGACAAAAAATAAAAGTGTGTTAAACGATTTGTAACCATCCATTTATGCATTTTTCATGATTGCAAAAATCAAAATCAATTTTCTTACCAAATCAGATAACCAGCTGGGTGCTGATGCATCATCCATCGGTTTGTTTAATTCCTCCATCATAATTGGGTCACTGAAACCAAAATAGCACGACACTTCACAGTACAGCACACTGAATTGTCCTTTCCCTATTCAAAGCTTTTCCTCTTTCACTCAGTGCGAAATTTTAGTGAACTTTGTTCAATCTTTATAGCCTACGAGTCTTCACCTTTTCAATTCTGCAACTGGCTATAAACAAAGGGGAGAAATAAAGCACGTGCGGACAATCTATTAGCTGCCTTGTAAATTGTTTATCTCTATATAATGATTTTAATAATTATAATTTTTTTTAAAATCTTTTTCATCACATCAATTATTGATTACTTTTTTTCATATTTGTCCTTTTATTATGAGTCAAATTGTATAATTTTATCACATAAATTTAATTATTTCCCAATTTATTGTGCGTTGTTGGATTATAACACTGAAATTTTTTAATGATATTTAAAAATTGATACTTGATGTGAAATGTATTTATTTAATCATAATCATAATCATAGGGGAGTAGCAAGAAAATATATTATCATGTGCGTGCCAACCTGTGGCTGGGGATGTGGAATATGAATCATGTGATGTACTGTAAATCTATTCATCTCAATAATTGAGCCAAGTAATCAGCCAGCCCCAAATTAGTTTGTATGTAATCTTGAATTAACTCTACTTTTTCACTAATTATGTTTTATTACACAAACACGTGCAGGGATCTAGTTCAAAATAAAACTTTCCTAGTTTAATAATTTTTTCCTTTAAAATTTCATCAACTTGTATTTCTACCATTGTTAAGTAAAATGCATAAATATTTTCTTAAACTATTAAATAAAATTAATAGATAATTATATCGTAAAGTCTATAGTTGGTTTGACAAATATTGCCGCATATATTATATTCATAAAGTTATACTAATTTAAAATTATTTAACATGTCGCTAAGATTAACGTCACATGTGTGTTATTGAAATATATAAGAAAACAAGTCATTTTACTTTTAGTCTAAAATTTTATAATATAAATTTTAAACATGCTAACTTGTCTTTTTGTTTTTTTAATTTAAGGTACGAATAAACATTAAATAGGAAAAAACTTTTTAAAGGAAAAAGAAATTTTACTTTATGACGTTGCATGGGACCGATCCCTTGTATTATGTGTGGGTTTGTTCAATTATTTTAGAAACAAAAAACTTATTTTTTCAAAAAAACACTTAACATTTTTATAAAAAATTTTAAATAACACTTATTTAAATTTTGTAAAACAAAACTTAAAAAAGAAGCTAAAACAAATCAAGATTTTGTTTTCATTCACTTTTATGTATGTTATCTTAGTCTAATAGCAGGAAATAAGAGTTTTATAATTTGTCATCCCAATAAAATACTTGTTTCTAAGTATACAATTTAATTATACATTATTATTGTTCTATCTTTTTTTTTTCTTTATTATTTTCTCATATCTCTTAAAAATCCTTTTAATTTTTTATGTTTATATTTTTTTAATTTTTGTTCATTTTAATTTCAACGGAAAAGTGCTTTAAATTTCTTACTATGTTGAAATTTAATCTACACGTTAAAGACAACCAAGCCATGCGTTTCTTTTTTTTTTTTTTTTTTTTTTTCTTTATTTTATAAATTTATTT
>Ga0209700_105513_pt1 | contig 21255 bp, 8 predicted proteins | sample SiratroredBW_FD_187528 | JGI IMG/M metagenome (GOLD analysis project Ga0209700, IMG submission 187528) | Root nodule microbial communities of legume samples collected from California, USA - Siratro red BW (SPAdes) (version 2) | ecosystem: Host-associated > Plants > Roots > Nodule | place: USA... | reverse complement strand
AAAAAAAAAAAAAAAATCATAAATCACATGTTAAAAAAATAAATACAAATTATTATTTTCACTGGAGCATCTGTTGTGCTCCCTTTTTTAAAAATTAATATTTAAAACATAAATATACAAAATGTTAAAAAAATAAAAGGTATATAATATTAGATAGGTAAATAGACAACAAAGTTTTCGTGAGACCATGTTAATCTATCTTTTAAAAAAAATGAAACAAATTTAATTTGATTCCTAAATGTGTAAAACGTGAGATAATTACATTATTTATTATTATTATTGTTATTATATTTTATGAAATAATATTATTATTTAGTTGTAATTTTAAGAGTCAATTTAATATTAAATCAGAGAATATTTTGTTATTATATTATATAATAAAAAAGGATCAATTCGTATCTATACACGTCTAGAAAAATAATAAAATTTATAGTTGTTCAAATATTAAATTTATAGTGTTTTAATTCGTATCTGTACACGTCTAGAAAAATAATAAAATTTATAGTTGTTCAAATATTAAATTTATAGTGTTTTATACGTTTTGATATCTAATTCTAGGTTTGTCCGACTAATGGATAGTCCTCAGAAGAAGAGAAAAGTTCTTCCGCATCTTGGCAAAACAGTTGGTAGGCAACTTGACAGCTGTCTATTATTTTGATTATTTAAACTATGCTACATGCTAACCATTTCAGATACATAATGCAGGGTGCTGTTATTCTCCGTACATAAACTTATTTTGTTTCATAGTATCAATCACATGCTTCGTTATTCTATACATGCTCATGTTCGGTTCTCCTCCAACTAATCTAATGACAAATCAAGTTTTGGATGGTTATATATGTTAGCTATAGTTATTTTCAGATAAATAAATGAATATTGTTAGAGGTGTATATATGTGATAAATTTTACATTATTTATCAGTCATATAAAATTGAATTACATTTAAATTCATTTTTTAATATGATATTAGAATCTTTCAAAATCCATCCTAATCAAGATTTAGGTTTAATGTCTCACTTGTTATCAAATTAGCAAGAATTAACAAACACTTTTCTTAAATATTCATGTAAACAATTTATGCTTTATGAGTATTACAAGAGTTAGAATATTCCTAATGTCTTAATATATTTATTTCATTCTTTTTTTGTTATTGAAAAAATTAAATAATAAAAAAATAGAATATATACTAGTAGAAAAATAACTTTCTACGATAGGATATGATATCAGTTAAAAAGGAACTGACGTAAACAAATATACAGTGACAATTTTGTAAATATTTCAAGAACTATTATGTCGGTTCACATAAATTTGACGTAATATACCATATTCTACATCGGTTTCACAAATAATTGACGTATAAAAATATTTAAAAAATAAAAATTTGAAATTTGAAAACTTTGTAATGGCAGTGAAGATACTATGTCTTTTGGGAGCTCCCAACCGATGTAGTATCTCTCCCTAGTGCGCGCGAGAGTGAATTTAGGGAAATTGGTTAAAGTTGGTCACATATTAGGTCAGTTGGGAGCTCCCAACCGACGTAATATGTCATCTCAAGTTTAAACTAGGGTTAGATACTACGTCAGTTATTAAGTTGTAACCAACGTAATATCTCCTATTTTAATATTTCAACCACTATTTTTTTCTTATGTTTTGCCTCATTCGTTTTCACTTTCAAGCGCCCTGTTAGTTTTTTTCCTTCGCTTTGCCATTTATGTGTTCGAAGTTGTTTCACGTGTCTTCATTGACTTCATGCACTTCATTTCCTCCATTGCATTCACGGTTTCGCATTGTGGGATTCGTTTCAGGTGGTGCCGCTTTTTCTTCTCACGAGTTTTCATTTGCATTTCACGTGGTGCCGCTTTCTCTTCTCACTTCATTTGCATATTGTGTTCACTGGTTTTGTTAGGGTTCATTTGGCATGCGCAAGCTCCGCGATTGTCTCGGTTGAGTTTTGTCACTTGATGCATGAGCCTTTCTCTACCTCTGTGAATGTTTGGTTCGACTTGCCGCTTCTCTTTGTAAGAGATTAGCAATTTTGTAAAATACATTAAAAATAGTTACAAATTTATTTTTGACCCAATTTTTGTACCAATAACTTGATTTAGTGTTTATTTGATGGTAGAGTTCTTACATTATATAGATTTATCACAAATTTAGGGTTCCAAAAATTGAGGGCGAAAAAACTTCAAATGGTCATAACTTTTGATAGAAAGCTCGGATTGTGATGTTCTAAAAATGAAAGTTGCTCGAAATGACGTAACAAAGCTTGTGAGCAATACTCAAAAGGGATTCGAAATCCAAAATTTTTTCAAAATTCTACCATTTACTATTTATTTTTTATTTTTCAGTATTTTTTACATATTTTTTCCTATTTCAACTATCTATACTTGTCAAATAAATCTGGAAATTATTGTGGTGTTTCCTTGTATGGATTAGAGATTTATCAAAGAAGTTTGAAAAATTATGAAGTTTTTTTTTTCAAAAAGTAGACATATTACGTCAGTTGTGGGCTCCCAAAGTAATAGGGTAGATACTATGTCAGTTAAGAGCCACAACCGACGTAGTATCTCCTTCTGAACACTATTCGGACTGGTATTTTATGTTGGTGATTTATTTACCGATATAGTATATGCACTTACTACGTCGATTATAGAATCGACTTAAAATGTCTAAGACTTTCTACGTCGTCTGCATCTACATCGATTTTGGAATCGATGTAGAATGTTCTCTAGAACCGATATAGAAAATATTTTTTCTACTAGTGATAATTAGTATTTAAGAACTTGTATATCATATTTATAACCTATTTAGTTTTATAATATGAAATAAAAGTACTTTTTATGTTAGTTTTAGGGATAAGGGATCATTTATAATAACGAAAGAAATATTGTTGGAAATAAGAATATCTTTTTGTAATTATTAACTTAAATAAGAATAAATTAGTCTAACTAATTATTTTAGGCTTAATCGAAATCACATAGGGTCTCTTGTTAAAGTGTTGTGGTACTTGGAAATAATACATAAATTTGAAAGATTATTTATCATTAAAGAGGATGAAAAAAAAATTTGACTGCGTGTAAATAATAGAAAATATGAGAAACTTTTTTGATATCAAGCTGATTCTTCACAATAAAAGAAAATTAAAAAATATTACTTAAATTTAATGTAGAGTCAAGAAATTTGAGAATTAGACTATATACGGATGATATGAATTTTTATGTATGTCTTCTCGACATAAATAATATAGTTAGGTTTATTCTATTGTTTAGGTAATTTCAATTAACCTAGATAATTTCATTCAAACTTTTGGTAGAAATATTTTATTTTATATCGTATATTCGTATTATTTAATGCCTACATATTATACTATTGCTTTTCAGTATTATAGGTTTTGGATTTAAGTTAAAATGAACAAAATTTTAAAAAATGTTGAAATTTATATAAATTATGACCATAACTAACTTAAAAATTACCAGTTAAAATAATTTTAATTGAAGACCATAATTGTCAATCAATGTTTATCACATATAAAATTATCTGTAATCCTACGTCGTGTCAAAATATGATATAAAAGGTCTTTGTTTATTATGTCTTTCACATCCACATCACTCTTTTACGTGATATTATCTAAACTTAAAACTTTATGCAAAATGTCTCTTTTTTTACTAGTCACACGGTGTCTACCTTAGAGTGTGCCATAGAGATGTCTATTTATAATATCTATCTTTTGTGACTCGAGCGTCTCATCATAGATTGTCATTATATGATTAACCTGTTAGTTTGTTAAGACTTTATGTTACAGAGTTAATTACGTTATAACTAGCTTATATAGTGTAGTCTAACTAACGAATGTGAATCTTGACTAGTAATGTTCTCATTACACCGTCTTGCAAGTGAGTATTGATATATTCATCACAATTTTGTAAGAATTATCATTATCTATCATAACATTACCGTCAACTCTTTCCTCATATGTATCAAACCAACTTTGATTCAAGCACATATGGAAAGTAAAACCAAAATTAATAATTATGTTTCAAATTAAGTTAACTTATTGCTTATTACACACATCAAGCAATCTTCTTTAGACGTTGAACCATCCTGAGTTATAGGAGCTAAAGAATCTTTACCCATTGTTTAAGAAATTTTTCTAATGAGTTGGTTCTTTGCCATAATTGTAAGTGTCTTTGGGATTGATTTGTCTTACCTTTCTTCTTACTTCTCTGCCCCTTAGTATAATTAAACTTTATTAGTCTAGACGACCCATTTTTTCTATTCTACAATTGTCATATGTTGAATCTCTCAGACATAGAGCACTACAAGAAAAAGGTTGTTTAGAGACCAATTTTTAATCACCAAATAAAATGGTTACTAATTGTGACTAAAATAGTCACCAAATTAGATTTTGGTTGCTAAATAACTACAAAATAGAAGTAATGATTGAATTTAGTGACCAATTAAGTCAAATAATTGGTATCTAACATTAGCTACCAAGGTTTTAGTTACCTATACTATTAGATTCTAAATTAGTCTCTAACTTAATTAGATATCAATTTAGAATCTAATAGCATAGGTCACTAAAACTTTGGTATCTAATGTTAGATACCAATTATTTGACTTAATTGGTCATTAAATTTAATTATTACTTCTATTTTGTAGTTATTTAACAACCAAAATTTGATTTGGTGACTATTTTGGTCACAATTAGCAATCATTTCATTTGGTAGCTAAATATTAGTCTCTAAATAGCTTTTTTCTTATAGTGGAGCCAAGACTTCACCTTCTTTAACGTGACTCAATTTTTAGCAACACTTCAAAACTTAACAAAAATCTATAACTGAGGAGGAGGACTAACAAGAAGAATCAATGTTAGATATTCATCCTCCATATTCATATTCATGTCCCTCAACTATATAAAAATTTGCATTCATCTCATAAAGATGCTCCTTTAGCAATGAACATTTTTCATATGAAGTCCAAATAACTGTTTCTTGAGAAACAATTTACTACGAACTTTCTCATAAAAAATTTCTTTAGCTTTAATCACAACTAAATGTTGTTTCTTCACTTACTATCTCGTAAAGAACTTCATTTGAGAAAGACAAGAGAATTAAAGAATGTCTATCTTCTCCACTTGAATTCTCATAATTGACTGCTCTATATATGAATTCATGATAGATGGGATTGTTTAGACTCCCTATAATTTCAATAGAGCATGCATCTTGATGAGCCAAAGGTTGAAGTTGTTAGCCAAGTTTATTGGACAAACTAAGAGTAGACACAAGACATATTCAACATATATAATGTGTGATTGATGTGAGATATGCATGCTCTTGTCTATATTATAAGTAATATTTATATGATATTGTGTTACCTTTATGGTGAGACATATCTAAGATGATATTGTAATCATAAGGGTTTGTAACATGTTAAGCACGAAACTTATTAAGAAAATAAGATATCTTATGTTATCTTAGTGATTATGTAGATTAAGGCATCACCTTGAGAAATTGAAGGAAGTTTGTACATTAAGTTGTTATAAGTAAGTACATGAGTTATCTTAACGTGAAAAGTTGAGGATGAATTTTCGATATGTTTATAATTAGTTAGGTGTTAGTCTTTGGTGAACATGCTTAATACGAGTCTTTCGAAAGATTGAGTGTAACAAATTATATTGGTAATTAGAGAATTTTTGTATTTTTACATAAAAATGATCCAATTTGTGATGCATATATATATGTGTGTGCATATATACATATCATGTTTGATAATGATTTTAAAATAATTATTAGTTCATCTCTTTAGTGTGTAGATATATGACTTTATTTAATACGGAAGTATGTGATGCTATTATAATTGATAATAGATATGTCAAAGTAGAATAAACATATACTTATCCAGCTGAAATAACAACGATATTACAATAATCACTTGAAGGAAACGGAAACATACAGCAGAATTTTATTTAAGATGAAAAGGTTTTTGGTTTAAGGAGAAGCGGTACTTTCCTTGAGACAACAAGTCCAAATACCTCACTCATATCTATGTCTGTACTAGTTCCAGGAAACTTCCAATCGAACCAATAAAGAAGGTTAGCAAGCTCATACTCAATTGAAGTAATTGCAAAATGCATTCCAGGACACCCTCTTCTTCCAAAACCAAATGGAATAAACTGAAAGTGTTCTTGGTTTTTAAAATCAACTTCACTATTTTCAAATCTCTCTGGCAGAAACTCTTCAGGACGTTCCCAATATTTAGGATCCCTTTGCATTGCCCATGAATTGACATATACCATTGTTTTTTCAGGAATATCGTATCCATTTAGTTTCACACTAGACATTGTTACTCGAGGAGCCAAAAGTGGAGTTGGAGGGTGTAACCTTATACTTTCTCTCACAACACATTTTAGATAGTGCATTTCACTCACGTCATTCTCTTCCACATTTGTTTTATTACCTACAACTCTCCTCACTTCTTCCTGCACTTTTTTCATTATGGTTGGTTTTCTCATAAGTTCTGACATAGTCCATTCCAATGACGTGGAAGTTGTGTCTGTACCTCCGAGAAACATGTCCTACAAATGAAATTTTCATCAAACTTTTAACAATTCATTTACTTCTCAAAGAAGAAAAAACATTTTCAATTGTCAACTAAAAACCTCTTATATTTATCAACTTGAAAATTACCATAAAATTTGTCTCTCAACAATTATAATGGCTAAATTTAAAATAATGCTTAACCGTTTTTAATCCTTCAACTTAACGTTTAAAGATATAAATCATATTTTCTTAAAATTTTAAACAGCTAAAATAACTTCAAAATTGAAAACCAATTTGGATTAACTTTAAATTTTAAAGACTAAAATTATAATTAACTTTGCATTAAAAGAAAAAAGGAAAGTATTCACTTGATGAACAAAGATCTAAAATATGTCATAATTAATATAAAAGTTGAATGCTTACATATGATAAAAACAGTGAAAGTGACAAGGAAAATGAACTGATATATATAGTTGCAAGTAGCTTTGCAACTACATATTAACTGCTAGAAGCGATGAGTCCACGAAAAATAAATATTGCTGGTCACCTTACTGGAAAATAAAACTATCCAATCTATATAAACATATAGTTTAGAGCAGAAAATTTTCTTTCAAATATAATAGGGTTATTTTAATTGATAAAGTATTATTGTATAATTATGGTGCCATATAAGATGGGAGAAAAAAGATACCGTTATAACTGCTTTGATGTCATTTTTGGTGAACTCAATGTTATCCTCGGGAATTTCGAGTAGGATATCCAAGAAATCTTTCATTTTGGATTTTTCACTTTCCTTTCTCCTCCTCAAACGTTCTGCAATTGCCTCATCAAATAAAGCATTCATTGCTTCAGCAGTGGCCTTGTATTTCTGAACTTTTCCAGTGATAACATCAACCCACCCCAACCAAGGGAAGTAATCTCTCACAGCGATATCTGTGAGATGAATCATGCCTTCCCTTGCTAACTGTTTCACTCTGCTGTAACCATCTCCTGCAAACTTCCTTCCAAGAGCAGCTTTACACACGATACTATTTGATGTTGTCATCAACATTTCACTTAGATTCACGTAACTATCGTTCGAGCTTGCTCCACGAAGTTTGTTCACCAACTCCGCTACTTCTTCTTCCCTGATGTCTCGAAATGATTCGACCCTTTTGGGGCTCAGAAGTTCCTGCACGCATATTTTTCTTTTCAGTCTCCAGCTTTCTCCATAGGATGAGAAGCCAATATCTGTGCATCCATAGAGTAAGATTTTCGCAGGAGTGTTTTGGGGTCGGTCCGAAAAGGTTAGGTCATGACTTTTGATTATTTCCCCGACCACATCTACAGATGAAACCACAAGGGTTGGAGTTGGCATCTGCCCCAACTGCAACATCATCATATCACCATATTTGAGAGCGAGATCTCGAAGAGATCGATATGGCAGTGTGCCAAACTGATGCAGATTGCCTATGAAAGGCAGCTTTGGGGGAGATGGAGGCAGATTCAGACTGGTTTTGGGTTTGGACCTTCTTGTGAGCTTAAACAGGAACAGAACAGTGATGAAAAAGGAAAGAGAAAGATAGAAGGTGGAAGAGGACACTCCTTCCATTTGCACAAAAGGCCATTGTTTGAGAGCCATTTCCTTTTCTGAACCACAAGTGCCCTTGTCAGACTACATTTATAGCAGAACATTCTTTCTACATATCAACTAATGTAAACTCATATTATTTATTATTATCTATATCTTTTTATTATATTACATTACTCTCATATTTATATCTTTTTAATCATTTATCTATCTAAACATCGGTTAATTAGAACGAAGATATATATATAAAAAATTACTTTATATGTTTTATATTTTTCATAAATCATTAAAGAAATCAAAAAAGGAAAATAAAATAATATTTTTATAAATTAAAAGTTTGTACTGAAATTAACATATGAGAAGTACGTTAACTTTGCTGAAAAATAATTTTGAATTTATGCGTAATCCAGTTTATGGAAAAGTTTAGTTTTGTTTTTTATTTTAAATGTTTATGTATGGGAGGGGTGAAGAAGGTCAAGTGCTAGAGATAAGGTCGGAAAGTAGAGTTTGTCTGGAGGTGTGCAATGTTTGAATTTTGATAACTCTAGCCCCAACCGGTTTACCGATAAGATATTTCTTTGAAAACGATTCTTACACACATATACGTTGATATTTTTAGCAATAAAAATAATATTTTAATATAAATTTTGTAAAATTAATTAGATTATCTATATAAATAATTATTTTTTAAATTTATGTTCACAAGATTTATATTAGAATATTTTCTTATAAAAAAAAAATCATGCAACAATTTTATTGAAGATTTTTTTTTTATATATCTTTCTTACTTTTACTTGAATTAATAATAATTTAATTTTATCAAAAAATAATTGAAGCTTTCAGTTAAAGTATAAATTTTTATTGAAACGTTATAGGAATGGATAGTTTTTAAGTTTGCTGCAGACAAATGATAACACTTTTATTTAAAAAAACCGTGATGATTCTTTTAACTATATTTTATTTTATGATTTTTTTGAATGTAATAAATTTTTCCGATATCACTTTGTTATGTTTTAAAAAAAATGTTAAATTCTTGATTTTCTTAAAGACTTTTTCAGATATTTTAAATTTTTTAATAAATTCGTGATTTACCCTTTTCTATAGAAGTAATTGTTTATATAAAATAACTTTTAGTTTTATGAAAATTATTTTTTTATTTTAATAAAAATAATATTTTTTATATTTCTTTTTTATTTATGATGTTGTGGGTGTAGTGTTCTTATTTTCTTCCTTTTATAAATGTGGTGTTTATGTAATGATTATTTTACAAATTTTGATGAATTTTTTTATGGTTTTTGTGCTTTTCAAAATTACTTTTTAAAAATAGAATTTAGGAAAACTTGAAATTTATGATAGAAATGTAATTAAAAAAATGAGATAAAATGTCTTTCAAATAAAAGGAAAAGAAAATTATTTTCATGACGAAGTCTGACTCTTTTTTTGTTTGTTTTTTGGTTTAAGATCACTCCAAGTTAACTTACTTCAATTATATTATAAATCATCTGCTAAAATAGTAGATTAATATTAATCAAATTTAAAAGTTATTTTTTAGATCATTAATCGATAATTAAATTATTATTGTCTTTATGGATCATGGATATTTGAATGACATTATATTAGAATTGATAGAAAAAATTATTGGTATAAATTGCACATTGAAAAGTCCCTTCTGACTATTATATTTTACTAGCAAAATAATTTATCTTAATAACTTTGGCAACAAAAGTTTTTCTATAACTATACACGCACTTATTTTAAAATAGTAATTTACTCATAATTCCCACCTCCTTTTCAAGTTCATAATTATTCTATGGAATACTTTTAGTGGAATGATTAAAAGAAGAATCTTTGAACACTTAAAGTGGGTGCAGACTAAAAAAAACGTCATTATTTATATTTTCTTAATTTTTGACAGAATATACTACATGATTTTTAAAATCTTTTTAAAATTTTTTTATCTACCAAAAATCCTCCCATTCCAGCCTCTTCCCTTGGCACGCATGATAATTGATTGTCTTACATTTTAATTATTTTCATAAATTAAACTTAGTAAATTGATTTCTACGTGATTATATTTTGGATTTAGTCGTCTATCAAGGTTTATATTATTATTCTGAAAATTAGTTTACGATATATACTTAAACTAAATTTTAAAAACATTTTTTCATCATTTCCCTCTCTGAAATTTCGAGAGTCTAACATACTTTACCTTACAAAGTTTGTGGATTTGGATATCTCCATCGTAATTAAAAAAAAAGTAGAATGTTACCACTATAATTAAAATTTGTGGCTTGAGTCAAGACGCAACTCAAATGTTAGTTTGAATTGCACTTCAATAATTGGTGATTTTTTTACCATATTTAATATTTTTAGGTCTACGTAACAATAGAATATTAATTATGTCGTTTTAAGATGCTTCTTTATTCTTTTAATCTTATCATCACATGGTTAGTTTTTCATAGAAAAAAATAAAATAATCGGGTCCATTTTGTCATTCAATAAGATTTTAGAGTCTGAATAATTTGGTTTTATTTTGGTTTCAATGTGAACCATTTTAGCTATAACACTTATTTTTAAATATATTTTTGTGCGTAAAGCTGTTTATTCTGCGTGAATCAACTTCCTACAGCCAAACGATACGTCTTGACTTTAAATTTCCAAGTTACTTGTGGCTGTGAAAAGCATCTGTATCCTTCTTCTTTTTTATAATTTAGAGGACCCTACATCCTTTCGAACTTATTTTAATTAGTCGGTGTAATTTAATTTTATTCTTTTCTTTTTAAAAAACACACCACTTCTTTATATAAAAAAAAAAAAATAACTCTCAAAACTAAAAAATTCAAAACAAAATATTTTTAAGCATTAAAATAATATTTACAAATTTTTAATAATAAAACTATATAAAATTTTAAAACAAATCTAAAATGAAGAAATAAATAATCATTGAGTCTCAACATCACATTTAATTAGAACATTTCATAGAATAAAGTTACATATAGTGTAAGTTTCTTCATCCACAATATTTTCTTGTTTGTCAAAATTATATTCAATTATAAAGACATTCAGCTTAAACAAAATAAAAAAAGAAAAAAAAACGAAATAATAGAGTAAAAACTATATTTTACGTTACTTATACAAATATATAAGAAAATTAGGATAGAGCTAATCATACTTAAATGTAACGTATGTAAAGATGTACTCATTACCAAACTTACTTGATTGAATTAAAAACATGAGAGATTTGATCTTTAAATGCTTGATATACAATATTATAGAAAGTATAAAGTAGACTTTGAAGAGTCAATCATAGACCCTTACAATTAATTCTCAACTAAAATGGAATTCAAAAAAGCCAATTTAGTATAATTAGTTATGGTTGTCTCTCATCACATAAATAAACAAGAGATTTCCTATTAGAAAATTTCTCTAATCAAGGTATAAGAGACCATTTAGTATAGACTCACATTCACTCCTCATGAAAGTATTAATAAATGAATGAAGCATATATACACACTAATACAAAAAAAATTATATTATTTGGGTCAAATTAATTACCTCAGTTTCAGATCCAACGTAGATATCATGACATAAAAGATCACTTATCTTACGTTATATATTAAACCACGTGATGTCGATTTACATCATCAACAAACGTGAAAAAAAAAGTGTTTATGTCAATTCCTCCCTAAATCAACATAAAAATCCAACTTTTTCACATTAGTTAAGTTTTGAGTGACACGAAAGTGACAAAAAAAATAGGTTTTAATGTAAAGAGGAAGCAATGATATACTAGAAGAAAAGTTTCAGATCTAAGAATGCTTAGCTCAATGAAGGAGGACTAGTGAAGGTGGCCAAGCTAACAATTTAATTATTAGATTGGAGATGTGTGCAAAAGACATGCAAGTGTGGCAAATGAGTTATAAAACTAGATTTAAGGATGACATAAATAACTACAAAAAAGTTATGGGAATCAACAAAGACAATCCTCATGTGAGTGGTTTGAGAAATTTTAAAGGCAGTGGACAAAGGTTTTTCAACTTAAAGATAGAGACTCAAATACTCGTATTTTCCATGCCACAACCACTTCTAAAGAAAGAGGAACATTGTTATTAGACTGGTGCAGGAGGATTTGATGGTAGCTTGCTCCCAAAGAAGTATAAAGAATATGGTGGATGACTATTTTCAAAATCTCTTCCTTTAGTACAACAAACCAACTCTAATTACTCAACATGTTAACTAATGTATTACAAAGGAGGACAACCAGCTTTTAATGGAACATTTCTCTATAAAGCATTCAAGACTGTGCTCCTTCACATGGATGCAAATAAATCCTCATGGGCAGAAACAAAAGGACAGCTTTATTTATGTCAAAAAGAGCCTCTAGAAGAAACTTAACTCTTGGAGAGGCAAGTCCCTATTTGCAACAAGAAGGGAAGTCATGATCAAAGCTGGGACTCTAGTGATATCACCATTACGAGGTTCTTGTAGGAGTCCACTTGTGTTTTCTTTCATTGTTGTTTTAATTGTCAAAGGCTTATTCCTGTTTTTAAGAAGCAACTAAGGTTGATATGATTCAATCAGTCAATTAAAGTTTATATGACTTAGTCATAGAAAGGTGGCTTAATGGGAAGTTATGTTTTTTTAAAGTTTTAATATTGTAATGCAATTGTTAAAAAGATGAAGTAATATTCTCTCCCAATAATTTGTTTTTTCAATTGTTTCAATGCCACTTTGTTTTTGAGGAACGATAACTAACAATTGGTATTGCAAAGATTTGTTCTTAAGGGGGCCGTGAGAGTAAAATCTAAAAGCATGGAAGGAAATGCAAATCTCCCAACAATAACAATATCAATCTTAAATGGTGAACATTATCTATTCAGGAAGTTCAAATGGAAGCTTACCTCGAAACTTTAGGTCTATGAGAAGCAGTAGAAGAACCATACTATAAAGTTTCTACACTATTTGACAATTCAACAATGATGCAAATAAAAGATCATAAGGATAGGGAAACCATGAAAGTTAAGGCAAAGATGACCTTTTTTGTTATAGTATCACAAACAATTTTAACTTGAATCATGTCTTTAAAGTCATTCAAAATCATTTGGGAATTTCTTAAAAAAGAAGTATAATAGAAGAAGTGTTGAATCTTAATAGATATTTTTAATTACAAAAGATGAAGGAATAAAAAAACATTATAGAATATTCTAAAAGGCTTTTAAGCATAACAAATAGAGTAAGCCTACTTGATATTGAATGTAATGACTCTCAGCATTATTGAAAAAAAAAATGGTTTTTGTACATGAAAGATTTTAGGCTATCATAACTATGTTGGAAAACATCAAGGACATATCTAAAATCACTCATCACAGTTGTTTAGTTCTTTGCAAGTACAAGAATGAGTTATGAGAGAAGAAAGCTTGTTAAGGAAACATCGTTGACCAAATATGAAAAAAGTGAGAGATAATAAAAAAAGAACATGAATAAGAAACAAGCAAATGGAAAATGATCCTTCAAAAATGAAAACAAAGTTGGAAGTTCAAAGGAAAGGTATCCTCCTTGCAAGCATTGTAGCAAGATGGATCATCCTCCATTCAAGTGTTGGAGAAGGTTCGATACTAAGTGTATCAAGTGCAATGAACTTGGACATAAAGTTGTCATTTGTTGAAACAAAACCTAGCAGCAAGAAAAAAAAATGTTAGAATTGCAAAGGAAGACGAAAAAGATCAAATTTTTGTTGCAATCTTTTTTTCAAGCAATGTTTCAAGTGAATCCTAACTCGTTTCAGCCTGTCAAACAAACAAAAAGTAAGCACGTATGCGGCCTACCAGTCTTTGACTTTCTTTGAAGGTTGGTTTTCGAGCGGAATGGTTTTGAATGCACCGATCACCCTATTCCTAATAAAAACTTAAGCCTTCAAAATTTTCAAAAGTCAAGATAGGTCATTGAAAAGAATTTAGGTTGAATTGAACTACACACAATTTTTTCAAAATCACGTTTCTAAGAATGAAAATTTTTAATTAAATTATTTTACTACAGTATTGATTGTCAAACAACATAAAATAATCAATTGAAATTCGCAAACAATCAGATATAATTCTTGTTGAATTCTAGCAACAATGAATTTTAGTTTTCAAAGCGAGTCAAAAGATCAAAAAAATAATTAGTTTAAATTCACAAACAACATATTGAATTTTCAACAATACTAAAACATGAAAAGAGGAGACCAATCACTTAAACAATACATATAACCAATAATTAGTCAGAAATGCAATGAACTGCAAATAATCTCAATTTTTACATATTATCAATTTTAAGAAAATACATTCAACTAAACTTATATTTCAATTGAGTTAAATTTCAATTCTTGCACAAACTATGCAAAAATGAGAATCAATACAAAAGGCAGGATCAGAGAGACAATATACAATACTATTATATCGATTCACTCTTTTTCAATAGCTACATTCAGTCTCCTTGCAAACTTTACAAAGATTCCACTAAAGTCAGAAAAACCGTACACAATTACACCAAAATACAATCTTGCATCCTGCAAGATTCAATAACAACCTTTGCAGCCTCTATCACACCTTTACAATTAAAAACATATCTAATTATGGACCACGATCCAATACAAACAGTAGAGATGTAAAATCACTATCAAAATCCACAACAATAGTAAAATAATTATTAAAAAATGTTGCAGAAGACTTTCCTAACTCAAGAAATAAACAACCTCATTGTGGAAAAGGATGCTCCAAAAAACTTTTTTCTTTGATTCTTGATCGAAAGCTTTCACAAACTTGAATGAAACATAAATATTCCAAAAACATAACGCTCTGTGTAATCTATCTCAAAAATTTGTGTTTTGTTCTTATTTCTAAAGTTCTCATATCAGTTATTTATAACATATATGCTTTAGTAAAAACAACTGACTAAAAACACATCTGAATTAATTTATTTTACTAAAAAAATTTCACCAATTAAGGCACTCGATTGATTTCAAAAATGTATAAAGATGCAATATATGTGAACCAATTGATCACGAAGAAACTTTCAAAGACACCAAATGAAAAAATTAAATGAAGGAGAAGTTGTTTATGATTGAAAAGAACAAAATGTTGAAACTTGTTGATAAACCATAAGACAAACGGACAATTGGACTAAAATAGGTATTTAGAACTAAATTAAATGTTAATAGTTCAATTATCAAGCATATAACATATAACAGGACTTGTAGTTAAAGAATATACTTAGATTTTTGGTATTGATTTATCTAACATATTTCAACCGTTGTAGACTTAATATAATAAGATTACTTCTTGCAATTTCTGCTTAACTTGGCTGAAAAAGACATCAAATAAATGTCAACTAGTATAAAGTTTATTGATGAGTTTAAGTTAGACATGATGCAAGGTTTTGAAATGATTGACCTTGATTTGATGAACTATTTTCTTGAAATGGATGAATCATGAAAAATCAAGTTTTCAATTGTAAAAGAAAATATGTAAAGGAGATTCTCACAAAATTTCAAAATAGAGAATTGTAATGAAGTTAATACTCTCATGAGTCAAAAGGAAAATGTATTTAGGAGATAATGTTGTAAGCATTTTGTTTTGTTTTATACGTGGTCCTAGTGAAATACAACTAAAAGTAGCAAAAACAATTGTCGGGTGTATCAAAGGAACCATCAACTATGTAGTAAGCTTCAAAGAAGGCAAAATATGAAGTTGTTTGGGGGTACTTTAAAAGTGATTGGGTGGATCTATGAAAAGTATTTTGAAATATTGTTTTACTTATAGCTTAAGAGTTTTTTTATGGTGTTCAAAAAAATGGATATTGTGGCTCAATCAACTGTAAAATCTTCACAACAATAGTAAATGAAGCTTTGTGAAGTATTTATGGACAATCAAACAGAAATTGCCACCTCTCACAACCCTTGTTTCATGCAAAGACAAAACAATTCAATATTAAACTTTTTTTTTTCTTTAGAGAGGTGAAAAAATATGGAGAAATACTGCAAGATAGAAGAACAGTTGAGTGACATTTACAAAGCTTTTATCATTATGGAAGTTTGAACTGCTTAGAGAAGAACTTGCTTTAAAGCAAGGAGGAGTTTTATAATGTTGCTTTAGGAATCCACATATATTTTCAAAGTATATTCTAGTTTTTAGAAACAGATAAGATTTACATTATTTAGTCAAAAGAGTTAAAATTCATATGGCTTAGTCATAGGAGCGGGGGTTAATGAGAAGTTATCTTTTATTAAGGTTTTAATAATGTTGTAATAATGAAGTAGTCTTTCAAGGACAACGAACGAGCAAAGCTCTCAAATCCAAAAGTCTATGGTAAACTTGGCTTCAAACAAATGTATGGCTTTAACCTCTCTTTACTGGGGAAACAAGGTTGGTCACAGCCCATCCTATATTGATGGCGTAGAATCTGTAATGTCCAGGTTCTATTGAGGCAAGGTCATAGATGGAAGATTGGAGATGATACACATGTAAGTTTCTGCAATCAACCATTGGTCAGAGGTAAATGACGAAGGTTGGTGCTTAAAAAATATTGTACAAGCAATGAAAATGTGAAGGTGATGGACTTGTTAATTACTGAGCAAAAAATGTGGAACGAGAACAGAACATCATATTCATGTTGTCTCATAACCACTACGTGAATGAGATTATAAATACCCATTTGTATAATAGTGTCATTGAGTATGCAAGGATATGGGCAAGGGAAACTAACGGCGTGTACTTGGTAAGGATTGCCTACGAAGTTTAACTTCACAATTGTAAGTTAAAATGCAGATGAATGAGAATTGGTTTTTGATTTGGAACTTGGAGGCGGAGCCCCAAGAGTAAAATTTTTGCTTTGGCACACACAATTGCATTATGTTATCTCTACATGAGTCAGGTTAAGAATGAAGTGCAATGGTCAACATCCTCACATTCTTCATAAAGTGCAATGTGGATGATGCTTCCATAACACTCACCAGATCACGAGCTGGGCATTTTGCTTCAGGGATAGCTTCGGAGTTTATGCTTGCCAAAATAGTGTTGGAATAAAGGTTAGAGATTCTTCTTATAATTTTGAAATCCTAAAGCCTAACTTATCTGGTTTCTAGTATTCTGGCAAGCACTTTTAGAGAAAAGGACTATAGTCTTGGTAGGATTAACCTTTTGGCAAAAATTGGAGCATAAAACATAAAAAATGGTTTGAATTATCTCCACTTTGTTAAGAGACACCTTGCTAAATAAAGTCACATCATTTTCAAAAGCAACAAGAGAAAGCATAACAAACATAAATTATCCCAGTATTTATCATCAATAGCTGCATGAATAAAGATGAGATAGATGTTCCATGTTTATCACAAACAACTAAGGAGAGTGAATCACGTTGTATTATGCTTCTAGCTAGCTGAAATTCGTGGAGAGCTTCTCCATTCCATAACAAGATGAGAGCTTTAATCCAGGTGTTTTCTCCAATCTTTTTTTAAAATTCTATAATGACAGTTATTCTTAATGATCGGATAAACTTTTATTATTGGAATATAAATTAAATTAATTGTTCTTAATTAACAAAAATAACATTGTAAGTTTAAATTTTGTTTGATATACACAGTCATTTAGACAAGTGTAATATTTAATGAATTCATTCATAATTATTATTTATTTCAACAGATAAATCTTATTTAATGTATCTTCATAAATATTACCTTAAGTGTAATATCATTCATATATTTCACAACATAATTTAATGATAACATTAAAAACATTCCTTCTTATATTAAAAAGATACTGTTCTTTTATAGTAAATTTTATAAACTAAATATAAAGATAAATTAAAATATACTAAAATACTTCCTAAAATGTATTAAAAAAACCGCTGATCAAAAAAGTTCAAAAAAATGTTCCAAGAACAAATTGCGTTAATTTTGATAGTGATCATAAAAGTTTTAGTAGGATTTTGAAAATACAAAATACCTAAACTTCCTGCCTTCCTAAAGTTTCAGGAGACCCAAGTCACTCTCCATGTCCAAAAACACCAACCTGATTATAAATAGGAGACCGGTGAAGCTGACAGTAAAATCTAACATTGTCCCCTAGTAAGGACAAGTTAAATTCGCGAACACAAAGCTCAAGGTACCAATGCATCTCCAACTTTTCACCATAATATTAGAACATATTTTTTTTCTGTACACTGAATTCAGGTTGATTCAAAAATCCCTAAATAAGGAGAGCAAAGCTGAAGAATAACCAAACATCACACAAATGTACATACACATCCTTAGGAAGGTCAATGAACCAATATCATAGGAGAAAGTATTATCTCCTAAAGTGATCTCTCATAAAGAAGGGATATCTAAGGGCTTCCTTTGCTGTAAGTCTTTCAGAGGGATCAAATCTAAGTAATCCCTGTAACAGATGTATGAGATCGCCCGCTGAATGATCTACATGCTGCATTACAAGGTTCTGCAAATATTTGTCGAGAAAGAAGTGCTCACTAATGTCAGTATAAGTAATTCAAAATGCTTTTTATATAGTAAGTAAAATGAGATAGTGAAAAATTAAACAAACCTGTAGCCTAGGAAGCTTCATTACAGCTTTGATACTCTCCCTTGAGGTTGCACCCTCGGGCCAGTCTAATCTACCCCTCCTAACATACTTCTCGGCATTTCGGCTAAACATTTTCACGACAAAATACACATCAATAATTAAATTAAGGTTGGATCAATTGAAAGTTACCATGGTAAGTCACTTACTCAACTCTCTTCAACATGTGCTGTGGTAAAGGACCAAGTACCCTTTCCATCATAGCAAGATGTTCTAAATTTTCATGAGTCTGAAACAAAGCTTCGCCCTGTAAAAGAAATACACAAGTTATAGCATATAAAATAAAAGATGGATAATCGTTCTATGTATAAAAGATTGTGAAAGATCCAAACATACCGTGCATAACTCAACCAATATACATCCTACACTCCAAATATCACATGGATAGCTCCAGCCAAGTCCTAAAACACCAATAAAAAAATTAACTATTTATAAGACATACAATACTGTTACTATAATTGTCAACGCTCTACGAGCAAACACAGTTAAGGCAGGCATTCTTTCCACAGCTTTTCATATAACATACCAAGGATAACTTCAGGAGCTCTATAATGACGAGTTGATACAATGTAAGTCTGATCTTCTCGCTCATAAGTGGTGCTGCCAAAATCAATAACCTTTATGGCACTAGATTTGGGAACTCTCTTGAAATAGGTACTTGGTGATCTAGATGAACTCTGTAAAACAAAAAATACATTGGATCCCAGAGACTGATCAACCAATCTAGGCAATGAAAAATGGCACTACAAAATTTTAACCATAAACAATTGCCATTACAAATTACCAACTATCTACAAACACCCATTTCAACCAGAAGCTGCTCTTTTAAAGTAATGTTACACAGTGCACTTTGAAGGTCATTATTAAAGATTTAAGTCCAATAATATCCGATATAAATTAACATTTGCAAGGTTACACGTGTACAAGCTTCATAGATGAAAAACAATTAAGAGCCACGTGCGTGAAAAAGAAAAGTACCTTGTAGTCAGGCACTTTGACGTACTCTGGTGAAACTAGCAATATGTTTTCAGGCTTCAGGTCAGTATGAATCATACGCAAATCATGCATGACTGCAAAATCATAAAACTATATGATTAAACAGGGCGACACAAACAACAGTCTAAGAATATTAAGATTACAACATATATTGTCATTAGCAGTTAATCATATATAATAATAAAGAACACAAAGCGAAGCATGGGGAAAAAATAGCTCAAAAGGAAGCTAGTTCAAGTAAACTACACACATGCTATACATTCCAATAGTTGTCTGCCAATCTCGCGGACAAGATCAATGGGAAATGAGCGATAATTGTTTTTCCGAAGAAAATCGTATAAGCTTGGTCCAAGTTTCTCAAACACCTGTTAAAACCATTTAAATTCATCGTTGTCTTAACCCCCAAATTATTTGTAAATTGGGGAAATCATTCCATCACAAATTAAATACTTACAATACAGATATGATTACGATAGTCAAACCAGTTCCGTATTTGCACACAACTGCAAGGAATAAGCTCATTTAACCAATGCAATGGAATCAAGGATTTTACACTGTATTTTGCTTGTACTAGCATAGGCGACAAATTAGATTAAATCTACTTACCGATTGCCTCCTTTGTCATGTTTACCAAGCTGTTGCAACACCTCAATTTCTATCATGGCTGCTTCACGATACTTCTTTATCCCACGGACAATTTTAATTGCAACCATTTCCTTCCTTTCTCGGTCCCAGCATTCTAAGACCTGCCCAAAAGTTCCTTCACCCATTTTGCTATGGATCTTATCTGCAAACATATTACACAAAAATATAAAAAAGCAAGCCTAGCCAATGCAATGAACTGTAACATCCAGTTGAACATATACTGCCCAAATGTTTATCCACCCTAGGAAATAAAATCTTAACAAGATAAAGAAAAAGTTAAAGTTGAAACAAGAATAATTGGTTAAGATATTAAAAAAACATAAAAATTAAAAAAACATAAAAGTATGTCCACAATTAAAAGTTAAGGTTGAGTATGCATGTGAATGCTGAGTTTCGCAAGCAAATTAACACGTCTCTAAAAATATTAACTATGACCTATATATGTACATATGAATGTAAATTTCTTAATGATGGTAAGTGTAATTACAGCGAGAAGTTAAATTTTCTCCAAGCGCAAACATGTAATGTCCATCTTTGTCATCATCTCGCCAAGGGGGAGAACCATTTTGAGCAACAGCCTTAACAAATAGGGAACAAGTGGTATGTTCTGAGGGACCCCTTGAAGGAGCATAGCTTGAAATAGCTCCAACATCTTGTCCACAAAACAATCCTACCTGAGCCTACACACAGCCATCCATTCATGCACCACTCAATAGTTAAAAAAAAAAAAAACAACTTCATCCCACTGTAATCAACGCAACCTACACTCTCACCACCAACTCAGAATATAACTAAAAAATATGACATGAATTAAATAAGCAATCGAGCTCCAGTACACGCAAAATTAATTATCCAGGGCATAAAAAAAAAAGAAAAGACAAGTATTGAAAAACAT
>Ga0209700_105510_pt1 | contig 21265 bp, 9 predicted proteins | sample SiratroredBW_FD_187528 | JGI IMG/M metagenome (GOLD analysis project Ga0209700, IMG submission 187528) | Root nodule microbial communities of legume samples collected from California, USA - Siratro red BW (SPAdes) (version 2) | ecosystem: Host-associated > Plants > Roots > Nodule | place: USA... | reverse complement strand
AAAAAACAAAAAAAAAAAAAAATGATAAATGCTAGCAACTAGAAAACATGTTGGAAGGAATGTTGCATTCCTTATATTATTACATGTCATCTTGTTGCATCTATTGACAAATAATAAATTTAGGTCTTGAACTATTACTTTCTTGCATTAAAAAATCACTGAAGTAATCTTGGAAATTACAATAAATAGTTTTTTAATGTTTAAGAAGTTCTTCATTTTTGTCTTTGAATGTTATTGAATTTTAATAATTAACTTGTTGATGTATGATTAATATTTTACAGATTACCTAAATAATTTTATTCTTTTGGATACTGTTTTAAAAAGAAAACAGGTTGAGGACGAATTTAATAATTTCATTCTTCCCGAATGAAAGTAGTAGGATCCCAGAATTGCTCAACCTTTAAGAACGGATAATTTGCCTAGGGTTTTATGTTTATTGGTAGTGTTTGGATTTTATATGGAACATTAAATTAATTTGGTTTTCATTGAGAATTGTGTAAACGTAATTGATATCTTTTTTTTTTCAATTAATAGTAAAATTTATTTAAATTTTACTTAACTTGTAAGGTTCCAGTATTTTGTTTTATTTTTAGTTGAGGTTAATCCAACTGAATTTATTAGCCGAAATCTAAACATTTTTGGTGTTTGTTTTCGGTTCAAGGTGCCATCTTATAAGTTCCAATGAAGATTTTTTAGTGAATTTACACCGAAGGGAATTTTAATGTTTTTACAAACAATAGTTATACATCTTGAAGTTGGTTTGATAGAAAAGTTGATTGACAAATTTGAGCGATGTTTTTCTTGAAGAAACTTTACACTTGTCCTTCGCGAAATAGTAAGTATTTTTAATAACAATGCATTTTGTTCTTGGCTGTTTTGAAGTACAGGATATCGCTTTACGAAGTTTTACCTGTTTTTATCAGTCCATAGCAGAATCCATAAGTTATACGTTAGGATATTTATTTTTTTTTACACTCTTGTATGTGGCTCACATATTCGTTCTTACCAGTACATCTTAAAAATATCTTCATAAAAAATGCTGTTTTTAATCCAAACACTGACCAAATTGTTCATATTCCTACAAGTGAAGAGTTCATAATTTGCAACATGATTAACTGGCAACAAGTTATATTTCTTCATATATCAAGAACTCAGTAACAAAATTAAACTAAAAACAAATGACACTGCTCATATATATTTAATCTTCATAAATAATCCAACCGCTTGTACCTTCTCCCCCGATTAAATGTATTCAGACACCACAGATAAGATTAAGAAGTAAAGACAGTATAGGTTTATTATCATATGGATAACCAAAAAAATGTTCAAAGGGAAACTCATTTATTAAAAAACGTGGCAGTAAAACAGAAAATAGAACAGAGATACTCAAAAAAGAAAAATGAGAAAAAGATTAAGACTTGAATCTATGAATCTATAGTCTACCGAACCGAACTGATTTATTTTCCAGCCTAATTTCCAACTACGCTAAATATCCTTCTTCATATTTTCCAACTAAAATTTTCAAGTGCCTGATCCAATCTGTTTCTCATATTCCATTGGATTAGATAAAGATTCAGTAGGTTGATTGAAATCCACCGTATTAATGTCTCCGAAAGAGCTAAAGTTCTGGGGATCACTCCTCCCCCACAAATCATGTCCTTCAGATGAAAACTTGGACTCAGAAGGAACAGATTTACCAATCCCTTCAGATGGCATGGATTCTGGTTCGCCGGCCTCAGGTGCATGGTTTGAACCCACAACAGGAATATTGACAACATCAGTACTTGGTCTTCCATCACAATTTGAGGTGTCAACACTGCTTAAAGTCTCAATTGCAAGCTTTGTCTTTGTATTTTCTAGCACATCAGTTTTTGGCAACTCCCCCTTCTCCTCAAAGTAGTTAACAGTTTTACTAGTTTGTTCAGATGGCAAGACTTCAGGTTCGGTACATGGAGGGATCAGGTTGAATTCAATATTTGGTTTATCATGAATCACCTCGTTCAGCTGATCCACACAATCAACAACCTGCTGTCCAGTTCTGATCTCCTTATTGGTGTTGTCAATTGATGGAACTAGGTTGATGAGTTCAGATGCTGCTTCTGAGTCTTTTGTTTCTCCACCATCAGCATTAGATTCTTTTACCTGCGTGGAGGCATCAAGTTCATGAAGTGTTTCACCTTGTTTAATCGTTTTGCCATGATCAAGCTCTGAGGTGATAGAGGTAGACTGATTCACATGTCCAGGCTCAGATGTCCCCTGTGGAAGTCCTCCACTGGAAATGGAAATGGGTATCAAAGTAGAGGCAGATTGATTCTCAGGTACTTCTGAGATGCTAGAATGGATCTCAGTTGGTGGCACTTGCTCTTTAGACACAGGTACCCGTAATTCTGGCTCAAAAGGTCGTTTGTTGCATTGTACTGATGACGGAACAGAAGAGCCATGTATCTCTGCATGCGGGTTAAGAAGTGGAATAGGAATCTCTTTCCTTTTGATCATTTTGACATTTGGAGCCACATCATTTTCTACAGTAACTGGAGAAACTTGGCTTGGTATAAACACTAGGCCTCTTAAAACAGCATCCGTGTCTGCCACCTTAACATTAAGAAGATATCCAGCATTAAAAGTGCCTTCAACGACTCCAGTGACTAATTTCCCCACCATTTCATCATCACGATCATTAGTTGTACCAGCTGTTTGGCTGGAGTTCAACACATTGCCAGAACCAGGAAGTACAGGCACATTCTCCCCTTGAACTGCATTTCCTTCTTTTCTTGGTCGGCCACGTTTTCGTTTCATTGGAACATTTAAAGGAGTGCCTAATCCTTGATTCTGTTGGTTCATCTTGCAGGATGCCAATTACACAGTTGTCTTTAGAAAATATACCTGAAAAAAAGAGAAATGTTACTATTTGACCAAATAAAGTAGGTCTGGTTCCTTAATCTTAATGCAGGACAAAATCAACAAGTGAATTTAAAAGAAATGTACGATGGTGTATGTGTGAGAGAGAATAAGACATAAAGAGAAATCCAAATTTTGTTATCACAGAATTATTACCATTTTCCTATTTATTCAAAATTGTATTTCTCTATGTTTTGAATATGAACAAGTAATCCTCTAAAGCAACCCAATATAGTATCTATTACACAGATCAACATAGTCCACATCCATACAAAACTATTAGTAAAAATAAAGGGTTTCTATACTACCACATTAGTATCTATTACCCTTTATGTGTGCCTGTGTCCAAGGTTGTGTGTATCTTTATCCAGAGTATGATACAATTCTCTAATATCACCACTCTTTCCGAATAATTAAAATGCTTCACATGTCATAATTGGGAGCTCTGCTATATTTAGTCCAACAATATAGGTTTGATATAAAACTGCTGGTTAAGGAGATAGAAGATAACTATGAAAAAGGCCCTGAAACATCAAGTCCTCCTTCGTTTGGAAAAGAAAAGAAAAACACAAGATAGAAAGAAAATAAAATATAAATATTTCAGCACTGAACAGACAAATTTCCTTATGGCCAAATTTAAGCATAAACTAAGAAAGATTAAAGGCACAGTCAGAGTGGGCTGAATTCACATTGATTTGGAATGGTACTTGAAAAGAGATATTTTGAGCACAATCCTTATTGTCTTTTATGCTGCAGATAAAATAAAACAAAGTTTTAAGGGCAGAGACATTGGCACAATTTTTTAATAGTTGTTAAGCGATATTATCATTTAAATGAGATCACTATGCGGCAAAGATTCATACCCAAAAATTATTAATTTTTACAAAATTACAAATAATTTTTCGTTAAATAGTACAACTTGTATACGGTCTGAAATTAAAATAACTTATCGTAGAAACTAGTTGTTGGATTCAAGGTATTTATAATGCATGTCTAATAACATGTAAAGTGCCAATGCAGGAACAGTTGGCCTAACTGGGATCAAAACCCTAAACTAACAATGGAACAGATTTACAAGTGGCAAGAATCATAAAGAAATTTCATTCTTGAACATCACAGAAAAGGAAAATTGTAAAATGCAGCGTAAAAGAAAGCATGGAAAACTCACAGATGGAATAGGGTTATCGAAAGACGTTGGGGGCGAAATGGGGTAGATATAATCTAACAGCAAAAACTGCAACTTTTGTGGCCGTGGCGAGAAAACGAATGTTGCTGCTTTTGATATATTATTTCAGAATAAAAGAAGAAAGAAGAGAAAAGAAAGATAGGAAAAGAAAGTGAAGAGTGTTGAATGGAATGAATATTGATGCTCACGTTGGATCTATCTATCTATCTCTGTTACACTTCCCTTCCAAAACCAACACAACAAAACTCCACACGTGGCTCACCAATAATTTTTTCTGTCCTCACATTAATTCTTAATTTGCATATTTTTATTTCTTATTTTGCTTATTACAATAAATCAAATCTAAATGTTTTATTAATATTAAGAGATTATTATTAGATAGAATTAATTATGTAAAAAACATAATTTTACGTGTATAGTCACGACTTAATTTTCATTCTTATAAGTCACATTTTTCATATATTTCGATTATAATAAATGAGATGCGAAAGCCTATTTCAATGTCTTTCCATGTATTTTTCCTTCCCAAATGTTTATCTTAAAAAGTAAATTATATTTTTTATATAAGAAAATTAAATTTGTACTTGATATTTATATAATTATGTGTTCTGTAGAATTATTTACTTTTGTTCCATTTTATAAATTCACCTACAAAAATATTAAAGTTATGCTAAGTATGGACTTTATAAATTTAGTATGATAATATTTTATCACTTGGTTGTAAAATTGAGAATGTTATTTAATTAAAAGAATAATTATCAGTATTTTCATTTAACAGCAAGTATTTTCACTGTTATAACTTCACTAAGGTAGAAGAAAATGCAGACGAGGAATTCATGTGTGTATATGGTATTAGCTTGACTGCCATGGGTACCACACACTAGGGTCCTATGTTAAATCATTTATTTGAATTATTTTTGTATATATTAATTCATTATCTAACAATATAATATACTAAAACATAATTAAAATATATTTTGCTCAACAATATGGATGAGTTGTTTTTATCTTATATAAGTGTTCTGTTTATATAAATGAAAAATTCAACTCTAGCCTTAAATTTGTTAATTCAAATAATAACGGAGATAAACTTAGCTAATCCTCTATCACTTTCTAGTACTTATTTCCCTTCTTTTAAACTTTAGCAGAATGGTGCAGTTGAAACTTTTGAAGCAATCAATTAGTAAAGGGTTTTATGATTTGTTAACTATCAATTTATAATCCACTGCAAGGAGTTTGATCATAATAATAGTATATATATGTGTGAGTGTGTGTGTAAACTGAGTGTACCAAGTCCGTTTGGACCAGGTCATATCTGTTTCACTATTCAATTCTTTCTATCTTATCTCGAAACACCCATGAAGGTGCTGAATGCTGAGTCTGCATTAATAAAAAAATTCGTTCAATCTGTTTCATCATAGATATGTATATATATACACACATATTCTCTGAGTTTTATTATATATGTCTTTATGTGTTAGGTGTCACTTGACTCAATTATTGATTATTCAAAAGACTAAGTTGCAATGTTGAATCGCGTTTTCATCAAAACACATGATGGGACCTTATATCTCAATCCTACCTGAGCATTTAAAAAGAAATTATTCTACACCTTTCCATAAGAAATTAAACCAGTAAATTAATAAATTATATAGCTACTGGAAAAGGCATGTTTTCTGCCTCATGATTCCTGAATTGTATAGTGCACAGAACACCTCTGACATGTTTTTTTCTTCTCAGTAAACAGCTTTGGAGAAGTTAATTTGGCTTATAACTGAATCACGAAGAAGAAGCTTTTAATTTTGATCTGGTTTCACACACAAGACTGGAGCACTATTTACAGCAGAAATAATGAACTGAAACACAAATCGTCTCAATATCTATCTACTTTTACATGAAAAGATTGAAAAATAATGGTGGATTTAGCTGTTCTATGCACACAATTACTGACTAGAAAAACCTTCTCAGCATATATATGCAACCCTTGATGACTACTAGTTGATGTGGATCTCATCATCAATTGATCAACTCACCTCAGGAATACTCTCTAGCGCCGGCATCCACAATCTGTGACTACCAGCATCATTTCTGGCTTTTACTAAGCGAAGCAGAACTTGTTCTGCAGAAGCTCTCCCGAAGTGCTTCTGATTAAGGTGTTGCTTTTCCAACAATTCTGCCAACTCCCTCTTTGATATCTTTATCTTCACTTTTCCATTGGCATCAGGAGAAACTTTAAGCTCTTGCAGAAGCTTCTCCTTATACTCTTTCCCTAAACTCAACTCATGGCCATCAGCATGAGCTTTGCTTGAGCTGGTCTTCTTGGAGGACAAATCGCTCCAGTCCTCGCCGTCCCACTCCATGGCTGATGCTGGCTTAACACAGTTTCCCATATTTTGATGGATGATTGCTTAAAATTGCTTTAGTGTATAATGATGTATGTAATCAATAAATGAAGATATATATAGATTGATGGCTTCGGTGACGTATTTATTTTATAAAAATGAAGTGTGTGATAAGAGATTTGTGAGGTGGAAGGCTTTGATAATTTGATAGCTATATATAATGGATAATGGGAACAGTGATGGAGGTTTTGGTTATTATATACATATAATTGTGAGGAGGACACACGGAAAGGTAGCAGCCAAAAAGGTGGCTTCTTTGACCAAATACTATGATTTGAAGGTACACGTGTTCATGCTGTGTGAAATGAACTTAGCATCTTTAGCAGTGACTAACACAGTGACTGTCACTCTGTGTCACTTTGTCTAATAAAATGGATGGTCTTAGGGCTAAGAGAAATGCTCCAGAATACCAAATGAATTTGGTGTCTGCATTTTTCTATTTTCTGATTCAATAATATATTCCCTGTTGTGTTAAATATCTACATGTGAAGGCCCCATATCAGTACAAAATTTTGTTAAGATCATCCTATTGTACTTAGTGTTTGTTGTTGTCGAAACAGACCCAAAGTAATTTCTTTTTCAAGTCATATTTTTATGAGTAAATAAATTTCACTATTTCTGATCGATTTGTTGATGAATATATTGGAGTATTTTTTGGTGTTTATAAGATGGACAAAGAAATTATTTTTTATTGAGAAGGAGGTTAGATATGAAAATGAAGAGTATACATTGAGAAATAGATTATTTATTCATTTTAATGAAAAGAAGTTAAAATTGTTTAATAAAAACGTCTTTTCAAAAGTCACGTCAAATGAGTTTTTCGCAAATAAATAATTGCTACACTGTACCCTATATGTGTAGAATTTTATTTGTAATCTAAGAGTGACAAAAATACTTTCGATTGCATCTTATATCTTGAGAATGAGAATGGCAGAAAGCGCAAAAATATTTGTGTTCTTCAATATTATTAATTTTCTGTTTAAATTTCGGTTCTATTATTAGTAATTTATTTTATTGCTTTTTATATTTCTTAGATTATTCTCATTTCTCAATTTTTCTAAGTTATATATTATTTTCACGCTTTATAATTATTTTCAATAATTTCAAATTTCATTGTTTCTCTTTAATATATTTATTTTTTTCCCATCCGTAACATTTAAAAGATCAAACTTATTTTATAAAAATAATTTTAATAGAATTAACGTGTTTAGTAAAATCGAATTTCTTGGATATCTAAAATTAATTTAATACATTTAAATTGAAAACATTAGACAAGGTTTGCCCCTCCCAAACTCATTTAATATATTTGTTTTTGCCGATAAAAAAAATTAACACTAGCCACTCTTTCTAATTGAGACTGTTTTACAATGATAATGTTTTTTAGTTCGTTATTTTATTTGCTTTTTTTATCAAGTTGTAGTATTGTATGCATTAAGGAACTTCGTATAGAAACAAGAACAAAACTAAAATACAATTTGATACATAATTTAACCGAAAAAGAGAAAAAACAACAACAAAGAGATAGAAGAAAAATAGAGTCAGAGTGCATTGTATATACATCATTCACCAATTATATTTAGACATTTACCCAACAACTTAGGCAACTAGGCCATTGTCATTCTTTTCTTATATAGTTACATTTTTTAGATAGGTGTATATATTTTAACTATAGGTTGTTTCAGTATTTTAAGTGCTTCGTTTGTATTATATTTTTTACTAAAACAAAAAAAAAACTTTAAATAGTTTAAAAACGACCAAGGTAATTAAAAAAAATCCTAGTATTCAATTAAAAATAATTTTAAAGTGAAGGATCTAGTAAGTTGAGAAACTTATTTTAAATTTTGGTGTGGCTGTAACGTCATTCTAAAAAAAATAAATTATTTACCCTTATCAATTAACATAATAAAAGATTTACAATAAATAACCAACATTTTCACTTTTCAAGTTAAGCCGCATTTTTCGAGGTTTCTAATTAAACAAAAGTTTAAATTGAAACTCTGTTTTTGGAGTAGGTACAATAGTTCTTTTAGTCATTCTAAGTAAACGTAGGACAATAAAGAAATTTTTTTAAAAAAATTTACATGATGTAGAAGAAGAGAAAAAAAAAACTTAACAACCACCAAATTCTTTACTTCAATAAAAAAGTTCTACAGTCTATCACTTCAATTTTAAATTATGGAATCTCGTAGTTAATTCACAAAATCAACATGTCACCACTAGTTGCATTGGTTTAGAGTTTATGCGAAAATTCATGAAATTTTTAAAAGTCACCTCAATGATAAATTAAATTTATCGAAAATTTTCCACCAGTACTTTTTAAAAAACAAAATTTTCATTAAATAAAAATTAGTTTATAATTTAATTAATCTGTAAAAACGCTTATATAATATGTCTAAGGAAAGTAAATTTTATAATAAAAATTATTTCATATTTCTTTCTATTTCTCTCTTCAAACAAGGTCTATATAGAACTTACCAAACTGACCTGATATATAGTATTAACCAAGATGCCAATGTAAAAATCTTGCTTCGAATAGAAATTCACCATATGATGTTAGTTATATTTTACTGTCAAGAGAAAAAAAAAATATTCTAATTTCTCAACATAACATGTATTAAAAAATCTACATCAATTAGAAATATTATGAAATTACAATACATAAATAAAGTAAACTTGAACTAATTATAAAAAAAGTAATACCAATAAAAACATTTAAATGCATGACTAAATATAATAAATAATAATATTTTTATTTAAACTAATTTCTATTAACTAACACTTTTTAAATAATTTTTAACGTGTTTAACTCGTTTAATTATTGATCCAGAAAACTTAAGAAACCTTTTCCTGTGCACCATATGTAATACTTTAATTATTTTAGGCAAAAGAGATGAAATGTTTCTACGTCTTTTTTCTTTTTGACCCAGAGAAAGATGACATAGTTAAAGTGGTGTCGAGAATTACAAAATAATTCTTGACGTGGTCTACCATCCATGAAATTCATGTGAAACGCCGATTACGAGAAAAAAAAAAGTACGATATTTGCAATTTTTAATTCTTGAATAATTTATTTATATGTATGATACTACACTTAAAACTTATTATGATCATACTTGCTTAGTGGGTTAATTTTTCATAAAAAGGTCATTAGTGGGTTGTTAAGAGAAAGATAGTTAGTTAAGAAAGAAGTATGTAACTATAGGTTTGTAGGCTGATATTTCACACTTCCTTTGTTACGCTTTTTTGGGGATATCTTCCCACTGTGCAGGAATTGGAGTTTTTTAAAATTTAATATAATAACATACTTTTTTTTTTAGGTCAGGTACAATCCTTCCGTGATGATTTTAAGTCATTGTAAAATATAAATAATACCCACATTATAAAACATTAATTATAAGTTTGATTAGACTAAGGATATCGATATATATTACAGAGTATTTTAGAAAAAATGAGAAGGATAAAATCAAACAGTTCAAAAATAAAAAAAAAATAAAAAAAAATAAAAAAAAATTGAATTTTGTAAATAAATTGTTTTTAAAAATTTAAATTAACTTATATATATGTGCTACAAGAGATTTAGTATTTTAAATAATTTTAAAAAGATAATTATAATGTTTTATTCTTTATTTCTTACTAGTAACTCATTTTTATCTTAGAGTTTAAAAGTGAAAACTAACTCTTCCGTGTTACTTTATCTCTTTGTATATATAATTATAATTATGTGGTGAATTTTGAGGGCATAATTCTCAATTAATCATCACATGATATTGATAGTAAGTGCCACTAACTTTTTCTCATAAATGAAAAAAAAATCAAACAATAAGATTGGAAGATAAGTTGGGATTATGGAAAGTTTGATGGTGGTGAATTACTTAGAAAATTTTTCACCTTAATATTCTCTGGTCACATGCTTAATGAATAAGCTTTTAGGTAGCTCAGGAAATGCCTTCTCTTCTTTTCTGGGTTAAGTTAACATATTTTGGTTTATAACTGAATAATGAAGAGGAAACTTTTATATTTGATCTGGTTCCACGCACAATACAAGAGCACTCAATGAACTCACATACTACAAAAGGTTGAAAAAAAAAATTATGGTTCATTTCTTAGCTGCTATGAAGTTAGTGATGAAAGCTTAAAGCATTAGTTGATATTGATCTCATTAACAAGAGCTCAATTAACCTCAGGAATACTCTCTAGCATAGGCCTCCACAATCTGTGACAACCATCATTTTCTCTGGCCTTTACTAAGCGAAGCAAAACTTGTTCAGCAGAAGCTCGCCCTAGTTGCTTCTTATCAACATCCAGCAATTCTGCCAACTCCTTCTTCGATATCTTTATCTTCACTTTCCCATTGGCATCAGGAGAAACTCTTAGCGTTTCCATAAGCTTCTCCTTCTGCACTTTCCCTAAACACAACACATGACCATTTGCATGAGCTTCATCAAACACCTTGCTTGATGATGCTGGTTTCAAACAGCTTCCCATATTTTCACAGATGAATGATAAATGATTGCTTAAAATTCTTTGAGTATGATGTGTGCAATTAATAAAGTGAAGATGTGTTATTGAAGTCTTGGAAATATTATTTGATCCTTGTATGTATATATAACAGGGAAATGGATAATGGGAATACTGTGGATGGTTCTTGAAAATTGGAATTTTCATTAATTTTTAATATGATTGCTAGTGAGGACACGGAGAGGTAGATCGGGTCTCATTATTGTGCATGGCAGCCATTGACCAAAACTAGTATGATGTTAACCAATAACATGTGTATGTTGTGTAATCCCATGTGTGAAACAAATGGAGATGTGTGCCATATCTTTTGGAGTGCATAACAAAGTGAACATGAACGTAGATATGATATTCAAGTTGGACTTTTAGTGATACTTTCCTTATTGCTTTCATCATTTACTCTGGCATGGTAACCTCTCTTTTGTTGTTCAACAACTTGCTACAATGATAATCATTTAACATCTTCAAAAGAAAAGGTGAATATTATGGTTTGAATTTCAGGTTTTTTTATCAATAATTTTTTACTCAAAATTATTAATATAGATGACTTTTTTAAAAAATAATCATGTAAATGAGTAAATTGTAATGGTAAATCACAACTTCAATTGACGAAGTCGTGATTTATAAGTACAAGTTTTTTTTCGTTGTTGAAGACATTTTTTTCAAAGATGATTTTAGTTTAATAGTTTTTTTATAATTAATTTAAGTCATGCATTTTCTATTTTTTTAATAATTAAGTGAACTCATCCATGATCATCAACTTCAATTCTTTAATATGAGAGTATCTTAAGATGTCTAATCCTTTTATAAATATATATATATATATATATATATAGACATCTTAAAATACAAAGTTATGTCGGCACTTATATATTCAATAAAAACTAATTCTAAAACAGTGTCTCCCTTGATTGATAGTGTTGACAAAAAACACAGGGGAATGTTGTGTTGAGACTTATTGCTGAGTTTTCTACAAAATATTGATATTCCATCATGGGACAATAAGTACCATAGGTAGAACATAATTTTTTAATAAAAGTATTTTTAAAGAAAAAAAAATATTTAATAAAAAGGATGTGATTCAACAGATGGAAAGTTGAACTTAATTTTTATATACGTATAATGAGAAATCAGGGATAAGATAATCAAAATTATGTTGACACTCGTGTTTAGCTCCTCATAGAGAGGATGATTATTCGCATAATTTTATTTTTCTTTCCTTACAATTTTTGTGAGAATCAGCAAATATAAACGGTTATCATCCCTGTCTTTCAATCCTTGGGAACATTAAATTGACAGAAACAATGTGAAATTTGCGCCGCTGGGATGGTTCAAAACATTAACCTTGGGAAAGTCCCCAGTGAATTTCAGTAATCAAATTTGTCTTATCACGGTATATCTTCAAGCTATAGACGCAGAAAGTGTATGACAATGACTTTATCACCATGTTTTTATGGCTGTCACATTTTTGGGTGGAGAAATGTATGTGTTAATAAACTTCGCTAATTATAATTTCGACAATAACTTTATCATAATGGACGAATTCCTGATTTTACTTTTTGTTCTTTTTTTACTCTTTTGCATGGGTTCCGATGTAGTTAACATGATAGCTTTATTAAAAAAAATCAGTAGTTTAGATTTATTAGACAATAATTAGCACAAAATATAGAGTTTATTTGGTTTTTATTTTACAGTCCAGGCAGTTTGCATGAAAAATATATATCAAGTAAAAAAGGGAATACAAGACACCTTTTTCATTGGTAAGCTTCAAGTTTCTGTGTATATATGTTCTGCACATAATGCAGAAAGGAAATTATGGAAAAGATAATGACTTAAGAAAGAAGTATGTAATCTGGTATATGTTCACACTTCTTTTTATACGAATTTTGGATCCACAATAATTAAAATTGATTGATGGGTGCAGATTCACGTGAGACCCCTGTGCAGTAGCGTGGCACACGATGATTAGTTATATTTTCCATCAACTTCAAGTGGTTAACGTCAAGCCATAATACGGTGTGATTTGTGAGTGAGGTTGAAATAAAGAAAGAACCAAATCTGAAACTAAATTGTAACATTATCTACTATAACAGTTTAAAGTTTTGGCATAATGGTCTTGGCCATATCATTCGGAACTAGAAGCACGAGGAGTTTGAATTTGAAGTTGAACATGTTTTGTATTACTGAAGAGGTTCAATGGATGGCTTATGCCAATATGCTCCAAAGAGACCTAGTCAATGAAGACTTTTCTCCTACATTTTTCATCATAAGAGTAAACTTTAATCTGCAATATATTATCCCTAACATCAATAACAGTATTGTTCTAAATTTTAATACAGCCCCCAAAATGGATGGCATGTGTGAGAAACACTCAATCAAACAGTAAACAAGTATATGACCAGGAAAAAAGAACAAGTCAAACATCTGGAGAGAAGTCTTCATGATTTTGCAGTTTTCAATCATTTCCTTTACTTCTCTGTTGTGATAGCCAATTTCGAATGAATATATATATATATATATATAGTTTGTATAGATAAAAAAAATTATTGAGCTTAGATTCAATTCTTGAAACTCATATCTGACCTAATCAAAATTATTGTCATTCAAGAAATCTTATTGCAATTCAATAAAAAGGTATGCATAAATTTTAAATTTTAATTTGTATATAATCAATTTTAGTTAAAATTTATAATAAACTGCACAAAACTATAATCTATTATAAAAATAATTATTAAAATTATATATAAGATTTCTTCTAAATGTTTAATGTATTTATTTATTTATTCAAAAATAAAGTAAAATAAAATAAAATATTTGTTAAAAAAATTTGGTCTAATATAAATCAAATTCAAATAACTTACTCATATTAATTTGCAACTTGAATAATTTATATCTACTAATTTGATGAATCAAAATTAGTAATTTCAAGAAATTCAATTTAAATTAAGTTGAATTGGTCATGTTGAATCTAAATTCAAACCATTCCAACCTAATTTTTTCTTAAGAGACACGATGAGTTATCACTAGTAACAATTATGTGTATATAAAAATATAATAGATATTAATTAATAAAAAAGAACATAACATTTTAATAAAAAAAAAGTTTAACTTTCATGCTCATTGCGAACAAAGTTAACTTTCAGGAAAACTTTGGTATATGTAGGTGCTCATACTTAAGTATCAGTTATTAAAGAAAACCTTAAATTTATCAAAAAAAAAAAAAAAGTAAGTCAATATATTAATTTTCTGACTGTAATACATATCCTGTCGACTTTGAATTTTATCATTTGAAATCCCGAAGTCAATAATAAGAATTCAAAATTAGTTATCAATAATAAGAAAAGTTACATAGAGAGTGAAAAGAAATTACTTAAACTCAGTTGTCACTTTTTTTTTCTTAACAGCAAAAAATAAATTAATAGAAATATTTATGAGGTGTTCCAATCCTATTAAAAAATAAATAAATAAAATCGAATCTAAAAAAATCTACAACACGTAATCAAAACAAACTCGTTGTGAATTCAACTGATAAATAAAACCATCAAAAACAAATATCACCGATACCTATTAGAAACTATTTGTAAATTTATTCACTCTATATTATATAATATAGAGCAATGATAGGTTCACACTCGTAATAGTAATTTACTAATGGATGTAAATTTTGTACAGTGGTAATATATTTACTAAATAAAATCCATGGCCACAGATTCATGAATATGCTTGATATCAATGGAAACGCATTGTAATTAACCACAACTGAAGATGACTTCATCTAAATGGACTGTGATTACTTATTCATATGAAATACAAATCCTTTATTTGCTGATAAAAAAAGAAAAGAAATACAAATCCTTTACACAAAAATGATTTGGAAAAAATGGTGATTTCTTAGATGTTCTATACAATTACTGGTATGTGCAAGCCTTTCCCACAATGAGTGGATTTCATCTTGAATCAAGGATCCTCAGGAATAGTCTCAAGCACAGGCATCCACAATCCCTGACGCGATTCAACAGCTTTGGCCTTTATTAAGCCAAGCAGAACTTGCTCTGCAGAAGCTCTCCCTACTCGCTTCTTATTCTCCAACAGTTTTGCCAACTCCTTCTTTGAAATCATCATCTTCACCTTGCCATCAGGAGAAGCTCTTAAGCCTCCCATAAGCTTCTCCTTCTGCACTTTCGCTAAACTCAACACATGCCCACCACTTTCGTCAATCACTTTTCTTGAGCTGCTTTTCTTCGTTGTCAAATCACTCCAGTCCTCTCCGTCCGACTCCATTGATGATGCCGCACAGTTTCCCATGTTTTGCTCAGATGAATAAAATCTACGATCAGATTGTGATGATGGAGAGATTGGTGAGGTTTAGTTATGTACTGATAAAGAGATTGGTGAGGTTGAAGCTGATTGAACTTGATAGTTATGTATATATAGGGATAGGGGTGGGGCGTGGTTTTTTGTACTATTTCATTCTCATGACGGCTCATAGAACTATGGAACGTGGTCTCATTCTTAGTTATTGCAGCGAAAGGTGGCTTCCTTGACCAAATAGTACAATTCTAAACCTCACGTGTATGTCTTGTACGTACGACCAAGCTTTCTCCTCTCTTGCATCTTTAGCTTTTCACTAACAAAGTGAATGTGAACTTACTTCATATGTTCATCTAATCTTGGAACTCCAATATTTTGCCTTTAACTAATTACTGTCACTGTTGGATTAATCATGGGGGTCATCTTTGAATAAAGAGAATGTTCCGCTGTTACTTAATTAAATTCGTGTTTGAAGTCAACATTTGAAGCTGCTTAGAAAAATGAAATACTTTTTCTACGTTTTTTTTTTCTTCTCTTATCTGTAGAAAGACATCTTTAACAAGCTATAAAGAATTGCAAAATTAATAATTCTACACATAATCTTATTTTGACCTTCGAAAACTACATGGATCACGATTTCAAGGGAAAAAAAAAAAAAGAAAACCACCCCCATGGATAAGGTGGTAACCTCCTTCAAGTGTAGCTATTGTTCTCCTATCAAGAAATTTATTTTGTATACATCAGTCAATATATTAAAAGAAGAAAATACTTAAACCCTAAACCTTAATATAAGGAACAACTAAGGGGTCTATGACATTTAGAATTGGTGTGGACACCCTTTTGCTTGTAATTAACGTAGATTTATGTATATTTATGTTTACAAGACCACTCATATGTATTTATAGACCATAAAAGCGATATTTTGTGTAATCTCCATATGTTACATTAATTTATTAATATAAAAAATAATTTAAATATATAAAAATAAGTTTTAATAAATATATAAAAAATAATTCTCTTATCTCATAACCTATAAAAATGTCTTTGTCTTTTTAAGACAAATTTGTAACGAAATTACTATGCTTAAAAATTGAGATCTGAAAAATAATTTAAATTTTAGAGTTTAAATTTGAAGTTGAAGTGTTTTCTTAATTCCAAACAATTACTATGTATTCAAGTTTGGTTATTTGCATCACATTATTGGAGTTTGCCTAAATTATATATGAAGAGTAAATTATTCTATAATATGTTAAATTTACATCATCATTTTTTCAGAAATTTTAATAATATATATATATATATATATATATATATATATATATATATATATATATATATATATATATATATATATATACATATATATATATATATATATATATTAACTTAAAAGCCTTATCTAAATGTATAATTATTTTAACTATTGGTTTCTAGTGCACATGGTATTATGGTATTTAGGCTCCCATAACAAACTTGATCATTTATATCCTCAACATTAAATGTTATCATTAAAATATTTTAATATTTTTTATTGTTTTCTGATATCTACACACATGTAAAAAAGAGGTTGTATTGAACCTGAAATATGAAAAAAAATTATTCGAGAAAACAAAGAATCTACATTTGTATTTATAGATAATAAAAGTGACAGTTCATGTAATCTCCATATGTTACATTAATTTATTAAATATAGAAATAATTTAAATATATAAAAATATGTTTTAATAAATATATAAAAAGCAATTTATAAAAAATAATCTTTTATCTCATAACCTATAAAAATGTCTTTGTCTTTTTAAGACTAATTTGTAACGAAATTACTATGCTTAAAATTCGAGATCTGAAAAATATTTTCAATTTTAGAAGTTTAAATTTGAAAGCTCTTAATTTGAAATAGTTATGTATTCAAGTTTATTTATTGGCATCATATTATTCGAGTTCTCCTGAATTTCTATATGAAGAGTAAATTATTCTATAATATGTTAAAGTTACGTCATCATTTTTTTCAGAAAATTTAATAAAAATGTATGTATGTTGTCATTAACAATAAATTATCAGCGTAAGATTATTGACTTCAAATTATTAACTTAAAAGTCATATCTAAATATAATTATTTTAACTATTGATTTCTAGTATACATGAAATTTAGCTTTTTTCTCAAAACAAAATTATAGTATACGTTATTAAGAAAATAACATTTACAAAGATATAATTTTATATAGCCGAAACTCACAAGAAATTAAGCGAACTCGACCTAATAAGAAATATTTTAGTACAGAGATTCTACGTTCATACCTTATTTACACACATAAAAAAGAACCGTTTCTTCTTCCTCTAACTTCTAAAGCAATATAACGGGGTTTCGAATATTATATATGTTGTTGGTAATGACAAAATTCATAGAGGGAAAAATGCACTAAAAAAATGCTTATTCTCATTAAAAGACATATTTTTATGGCATACATACATGTTTTCACAAAGAATTTTCCTTCAAATATGATATTTTGAATAAGTCCGACTAGTATAAATTAAAAATACGATTTGAATAAAAATTATTTTATAAACTTCAAATTTTATCAAATATGGTTAATAGCCAGATTCAACAAATCTTGATCTAAATACAAATGGAATTAATTACATGTAAACGAATTAGGGTTTAGAACCCAAAGTTGTGACTCTAGTAACCCTATATGATATACAAATCCAGCAACCTCTATCCTACTATTTGACATGAAAATATTGGATTCTTAACTGTTCTATACAATTACTGATGCAAAAAACCATTTCAATGTATATATATATATATACTTCTACACAAGCCTTGAGCAGCATGAGTGGATCTCATCTTCAATCAACAAACCTCAGGAATACTCTCTAACACGGGTCTCCACAACTCGTGACGAGAATGCTGATATCTTTCTTTTATTAAGCGAAGCAGAACTAGTTCTGCAGAACCTCTTCCTACTTGCTTCTTACAAACCTGCTGCGGCTTCTGCAACAGTTCGGCCAGCTCTTTCTTTGAAATCATTATCTTCACCTTCCCATTCGCATCAGGAGAAGCTGCTCTTAGCGCTCCCATGAGCTTCTCCTTCTGCACTTTCCCTAAACTCAATCCATGACCACCAGTTTGGTGAATCACCTTGCTTGAGCCTGTGCTCTTGGACGTCAAATCACTCCAGTCCTCGCCGTCCCACTCCATTGACGACGCTGGCTCGCAACAGTTTCCCATATTTTCAGAGATGATCAAAGTTGCTTATAATCCTTTGAGTATAATTAGTAAAATGAAGATTATATATATCACCGGTGATGTGTATGTTATTATGTCGTAGGTATTATAATGAAGTTTTGTGAGGTGGATATGTGTTTGAATTTGATAGCTATATATAGAGCGTGGTGTGAGGGAAATGGATACGTTTAGTTATAATTTATAATTCTCGTGACGGCACCTAGAATGTAGTCTCGTTCTTGGTCATGGCAGCTGCAGGTGGCTTCCTTGACCAAATACTATGATATTATTAAATCACGTGTCTTTTATATATGTCTGATTAAGTGTAGAAAAAATTAATGGGAAATGTAGCATCCCAAGGAGTGACTAAGTGAATGTGACAAATCTTCCATGTTCTCAAACTATATATATCCAAATACCTGGTCAATTTCCTCTTCGATTCACCCAATATAAAGTTTTTTTAATGCATCCGAATTTTTCATGGTTTTCTTAATTTAATTTTATTGATATTATTACCTTATACAAGGTCCATTCCACTTTTAATGATATTTATTTTCCTTTTCAAACAACATCAAAGAATACCATTTGAATTACAATTCTTGGTGAGATTTTGACATACATTCACCGTTTTTCCTTTTTTTTCAACTTGAAATTTACACTGCAAAATTTTACAAAAAAAATTGTCTACAAGTTCCTACTATTTTTAATTTTTCTTGTAATGATATTGGATACATTTCAAAGAGAGTTACCTCCCTAAGTTGAATAAGTTTGAACCTTAAACACTGAGCCCACAAAATGACAATGATCGAAGTGTATGAAGAGAAGATTAGGTATTATAGTATACCATGACTATGAGAGACGCCAAGTAGGAAAAAGGAAAAAAAAAAAAAGTGCGTATATATAATTAATTAATTAATTAATTATAATCAGGCATCATTGGTCATTGAATCATCCATTATTATTCTTATTCTTATCTCAATCCAAACATCATTCTCCATTTGCCCATCCAAACAAAAGAGGTATTACATTTTCAACACATATATAATAAAACAGTCAAAAGTTCTTTTGCTTTTAAAGTATATCATATGCCTTTGTATTTGTCGTAATGCAGTGAACTTTAATATTTTACAAATACGCTTTTCCTTGTTCTTAGAGGTCATGCGGGCCTGGGCTAAAATAATTATGTTTGAATAGTTATGAAGATCAACGTAATAAAATGGAAATGTCTCTAACAAGGACCCCATTTATAGAAAGACGTGAAATTTCACGTGTTTTTAATCTTATATTTTCCCAATGACGCGAGTAAACAAAAACTAAATAACCTACACATTAAGACATGAAGATAAATTAATTTGTGGCTGAATTAATGAATGAATAAGGGTAAGGAGCTTATTTTGGAGTTCCTTCCATGGTATGTTTTAGTTAGAAAAGTAATAGATTTTTTTCATTTAATTTTTTCATATGGGTGCACGAGAGTCATCTATCAATTTAACGAGATATGTGTTGAGTTGAGTTTTTTTTATAATTTTAAAATTTAATTATTTTGATGTTTAATTACACTACTATATATATTTGTTTATGCTTTATGATTGCCATAGATAATAGTGAATTATTTTTTTTTACTTTTTTACATTTTTATTTGTTTGGGTTGAAAATTTTCGCTTGATAATAAATGGGTTCGGTTTAATCTAAAACATATTTTAGAGGGTTAAGATATTAATTTGTTTTGCTACCCTAAGTTAAGGGAATAAAATGGAAATAAGAAGAAAAAAAACTAGAAGTTAGAGAATTTGTTAAGTTTTAAAAAAATAAAATAAAATAAGTTAAATGTGTATATAAAATACCATAAATACTCTTCATAAGAAAAAAATAAAGTATCCGAAAATAAATTTATTATAACACCAAAAAGAGGAGGTTGGTCCAGATCATAATTGATTTGTCCTAGATTTAGGATAAGTGACCTGTTGAAGAATGTCTTAATTTTGGTATTAGCTGAAAGATAGGGAAAGTGACTCTTCTCAGCCAATAGTCCTGTTAGGTATTTAAGTATGAGTCTAACTCCCACATTAAGTAAGAATAAGAAAGTTGAGCAACATATAAGAAAAAGATCCACAAACCAAATGTCTTAAGATTTTAGGTTGAAGGTGGTGTTATTCTCTTATGTAGTTTGACTCATTTCTCATTCTTGTTTGTCTCTCCAAAGTTTCCCCCTTGATTTCTTCTAACAAATCCTTAATAAAAGTCTGATCCCTCCTGAACACCTCATTACATACTTGACATTTTACTAATTAGATTCCTACCTATAATCTTACTAAGACATTCAAGCTGAATCAAAACAAATTAAGATATTAATTTGACAATAAATATAATAAATATAAATTCTAATCTTAGTTGAATACAATGAACAATGAGTATCCAACAATGAAAAAAATAAAAAGATAAGATATCATCTAATGCTCAGACTAGAAAACTAATCATTCACATTTTCAGGCTATAACACTAATGAATTTAATTTCCTTAATTCACATATCAAAGTTTAAGTCTTATGAATACAAGAATATGATTAAGGATGAAAACCCAAGGTATCACAAACATGTTTTAAAATTTCAACAATTCAAACTGAATCATGTATTGAAAGTGTCTCCTCTTCCATTACTTTAAATACTAAAAAAAACTATCAAGATTTTTAGTGGTTCTTGATGTTTTGAGTTTTTTTTTTTTTTTTCT
>Ga0209700_105509_pt1 | contig 21273 bp, 12 predicted proteins | sample SiratroredBW_FD_187528 | JGI IMG/M metagenome (GOLD analysis project Ga0209700, IMG submission 187528) | Root nodule microbial communities of legume samples collected from California, USA - Siratro red BW (SPAdes) (version 2) | ecosystem: Host-associated > Plants > Roots > Nodule | place: USA... | reverse complement strand
TTTTTTTTTTTTTTTCTGGTTCTATTTCATATATTGACCAGACTCACTTTCTCACACTCCTCCCTACTTTTCCAGATGAAAACCAAAATGACCTAAACAAACATTCCGAAACGGTGCGTCTAACTCTCTTCCTTCTCCTCCAACAAAACATACACGTTTTCAGAGCAAGAACTGTTTATGGCGTTTCAGGTTCAGAAGAAGTGATGAGTAACATTAATTAGGGTATACGCCATACCAGCACCATTTTGAGCCTTTGGTATTTATGAACTTCTCTCTATCTTTACTCTTCTTGTACAAAGTAATTTTCACTTTCATTGTCACTAAACAATTCTACTTAAATTCTGCATGCAAACCCTACAAATGTTGTAGATTTTTTTTTTTAACTATTTTATCTGATCTGGTTGTATTTGATTCTTGCTTGTTGAATTTTTAATTTGTATTTTGAATAGCTTCAGCACCAAAATACTAAAACACTGTAGTCAGGTGCCAAGAAGTTATTTTGTAGATCTGAGCACTAAATTGTGAGCACAGTCCGAGTCACAGTTTCATACTGATGTTGATATGTAGGAAATTAAGGATAAATGTGACCAGTGACCGTAATTGCGCTGAAACCCTAGAGGTTGTGGCTGAAATAATAATTGCAGACTGTTTTTTAAAGCTTGCATGTAACAAGTAATGAATTGTAATTACATGCTTACATTCCTAAATTTCTGGTTTTGAGTTTTGACTAGGTTGTTTTTTCTGTAGAGAATGGGTGAACGATGTCATTCAGATGGTCCGTTAGATACTATTTCCAGTGGGAGTGAGGAACACTTGATCTCTCCGGTACCAAAAGAATGTAAGACTGGATCCATTAATTTGGATGAAAATGATGATGTTTATCCTGTGCCTCGGCCTGGAATGATCTTTAGGTCAGAAGCTGAGGCAAGATTGTATTACACAAGATATGCTAACCAAATGGGCTTCAACGTCAAGACTAGAACTTCAAAAAGGGGACGTGAAGGCAAAGTTAAATATTTGATACTGGTATGTTCTGAGAGAACTAAAACTGCTATTGATGCATCAACGAAACAGTATTGTACTGCTAGGATAAATTTGACTTTACGTAATGATGGAACCTATCGAGTTAGTGCTGTTACTCTCTGTCATAATCATGAATTGGGTACTCGTAGTGTATTCCCAGTTAATATTGAGATGAAGTGTAAAAGGACATTGGATCTAGAAGTTATTGACATGGGTGTTAAGAAGATATCAGAGCAAAATTGTAGAAATTACCTTCAGAAAGAAAGACATGGGATTGGAGAAAGAGGAGATGGGGATGCCCTTCAGAAGTATTTGGTGAGGATGCAAGAACAAGATAGAAACTTCTTTTATGCAATTGACTTCACTGATTTGTTCAGCGTGAAGAATGTTTTTTGGTCTGATGGAAGGAGTAGAGCTGCATATGAATCGTTTGGTGATGTGTTGACAGTTGATACTACATGCCTTTCTAATCACTACAAAGTGCCACTTGTAACTTTCGTTGGAGTTAACCATCATGGACAATCTGTACTGTTTGGTTGTGGGTTGTTATCATCTGAAGACTCAGACTCATTTGCTTGGTTGTTCAAATCATTGTTGCATTGCATGTCCGGTGTACCCCCACAAGGAATCGTAACAGATCATTGCTGCAAGGCCATGCAGAAAGCAATTGAAACTGTATACCCCTCCATTGGACATCGGTGGTGTTTGTCAAATATAATGGAAAAACTTCCCCAACTAATCCATGACTATGCTAATTGCAAGACCTTAAGAGATCGTATGCAGAATGTTGTGTATGACACACCAACAACAGATGAATTTGAGGGGAAATGGAAGAAGATTGTGGAGGATTTTGACCTCAAAGACAATAAATGGTTGAAGGAATTGTTCCTTGAGCGACATCGCTGGGCTCCTTCCTTTGTAAGAGGTGGTTTTTGGGCTGGAATGTATATTAATCCACAAAGTGGAAGTAGGCAGTCATTTTTTGACGGATATATAAACCAACAAACAACTTTGAAGCAATTTATTGATCAGTACAATAATGCCTTGCAATATAAGGCTGAGAAGGAGTATATAGCTGACATACATTCATCAAGTAACAGCCAGACTTGTGTTACCAAATCTTCAATTGAGAGGCAGTTTCAATCTGCTTACACTCACGCCAAGTTTCTGGAGGTTCAACGTGAATTTGTTGGAAAGGCTGATTGTAATGTTTTTGTTGCTTGTGAAGATGGTTCTGTTTGTCACTACAATGTGATCGAGGATATGATAACAGAGGATAAGCCTAAGGAATCCTTGGTTGAAGTCATATATAACAGGGAAGATTGTGATCTAAAATGCAATTGTCGTTTGTTTGAGTTCAGAGGTATACTCTGTAGGCACTCGCTTGCAGTACTGTCACAAGAGAGAGTAAAGGAGGTCCCCTGTAAATATATTTTGGACAGATGGAGAAAAAATATTCAGAGGAAGCATATTTATGTCAAAACCAGCTATGGTGTTGGCCATTTTGGACCTCAAGTGCAGCGGTTTGATCTGTTATGCAATCAATTCAATAGTATTGCTGCTGCTGCTGCTGAATTTGAGGGTACAAGTTCTTTTGTAAAGGATACCCTATGTAACTTGAAGGAGAAACTTGAACCATGGACATCGTTACTGAGAAACTCTTCTCATGCGGATGTAGAGAAACACAGCAATATGATAGATTGAACATGAAGCTTCTAAGGATAAAATATTTTTTGAATTCATGTAAATATGACTAACTTTAATTGCAAAAGTTATCTTATGGATTTTGGTTATCATAGTTCTTTAATTTTTGAATGGTTACTGTTGATACTTTTTAATGATATGGATTTAACTAGTTCTTGGGCAATACAGCGGGACATTCATAAAGAATATATAAGATGCTTTAGCGACTATGTTACTGATATATCTATATTAAAGTTAATAAGAGAATAAATTAAAATTCTTGAAAAAATTAATGAAAAATTAAAATTAAAATTCTTTCAAGAATATTTTTTTTTCATAAAAATTGTAAATATTTTATAATGAAAAATGATCAAATATAAAAAAATTGTTAATATAGATGCTTGTTTTGAATTATTTTTATATAGTTACTGTTCTATTTATATTCTCAAATTTTATCTTATATTTGTAAATAAATTAAATATTTCTGCAAATAAAAATTAAATTACAATTTTTTTATCATTTTTAATAAATATAAATCTAAATATTAATGTTTGTTAATTAAGTCTAAATATCTAATATTATATTTAAATACCATAAGTAGTTTTATTTGATTTGACTAGATTATTGATTTTTGATTTGGAATTCCAACCAAAACCATTTAGGTTAGAAAGAAGAATATCCAAAATATTTAAAAGAAAATTCAGTTTTAATTGATTTTCCATTTTTGACCAGTTTTCAGTTTATTTTTGACCCAATTTAGTTTAAATGCTCTTATTTAAAAGAAGTGAACTGACTTCAGTCAAAATTGAACTAAACTAAAGAAATAATTTATTGAAACCAAACTGAGTGAAAAAATATATCAACTGAATTACATTCTATATTTTCTAAAGTATACTATTTTTTCTAAAATAATTAAATTGATAAATGTAAGATAAAAATATTCTTTTATTTTTTTTTTTTCAACTCAAATTTAATCACGAGTTTAAATATGGAGTACCTTTTATTATTTATAAATGGTGTGGATAATGAAATAACATTTTTAGAGTAATCGCTTCTCTTCTCTTATATTTTTCACCTGCCAACGGATAAGGGGACATTTTTCAATTTATGATTTGATTTTGGATTATTATAAAAAATATATACGTTAAATTAAAATCTAGCATCCATCAAATTCTAAGAAATAAATTTCAACCGCTATGTGAAAAAAAAAAACGTAAATAATTTCAAGAAATTAATAACTCCGAGAATATGATTTCTGATGATACATTATCGTAATAGTTAAATATTTCTTATTCAAATGTCTATTTAGTTGTAAGTAAGGTTAATTTTTAATTTAATAAATAGGAAAAGAGATGGGTGAGAGATAAGTTCTTCATTATTTTGAATTAATATATTATTATTATTTTTTTTAAAGCATTAGGATGACTTTTGAAAGATTGAATTTTTTTTCCAAACTGTTTTTTCTAAAAGTGTTCCAATTAGCATAAAATAATTTGAAAAATACTTTAACTTTTATACATATCAGGTCGGGTAGTTTCTATGACACCTAGTTAAGTAATTAGAGTATAAGAAGTACAGTAGTTTATTATTTATGATGATCTCGTTTATGTTTCTGTAATTAATGGTTTTGACAAAAGGTGAAGTATATCAAATCAATCATGTTAAAAGTTTACTTATCAAATCAGTCATATAAGAATTATTATTTAAATTCTTATAAATAGCATCAGGAATAAAACAAAATATGTTTTTAATATCAAAGTAGTAAAAGTTATATCGGAGTACCCTTTACATGTATCCTTTATGAGAGATGTAACCCTTTATCAGAGATTGAGAATTTACTGAAAAACTAAAGACTTAAAATCAAATATTTCATAAGATTCTTCTAGACAGGTGTAAAAATAACACTCAAATCAAATTAAGAATAATAAAAATAAGAAGTGTCCAATAAATAAAAAGTGTATACATTAAAATTGTCACTTATTTATACTATTTTAATTATTTCTTACTCATAGATTTTAATAATTTGATCCGTGATCAAATTGTTTATAATACTTAATTGAGGTGTTTTAGAACTTTATGAGGTAGCTACCAAAATGTATTTACTAGTCAATGATGTTTTGAGGTTACATGATGGTAGTACATTAAAACCAAGGTTAGAGAAGATATAAGTGACAATGAGTTTAAATTAGAAAAATTCAGTTTTGGCTAAAAATTAGTTAAGTTATACCTTAATGTACTATATCCCTCATATACTCGATGAGATATAAGTGACAAAGAGTATATAATATATGATGTTGGGATTTGTGAGTTTTTAATGGAACTTGGTAATTTAAGAAAACGTAAAGGTTTTGTATCCATGATTTGTTGGATGAAACAATCTAGAATGCTAAGGAGGTTACAATAATTACATGTTACTTATATTTTTCTTTAAATAAAAGTAGTAGGGTAGAATGCTGAGGGGATTAATTTTTAGAAACTTTGTCCAAGTAGTATTATGAGTGCTTTTAGCTTTGATATTTTTGGTACCATTGCAAAACGTTGAAAGTTGTGATGCTTCAAATATTTGAATTTGCTACTAGAAGATATTGATTAGCTTCTGTATGATTAGGGTAGTAGTGTTGTAATACTACATTGCATGGAGCCAGAAGCAGAAGAAGACGCTCTTTCACCTCAGCCTCAGCGTCGTTCCATTTGCACCAACTGCGATCGTCCCACGCGCGTCTGTCTCTGCCACGCGCTTTCCTTTCCTCCTATCCAAACCGCCACGCGCATCCTCATCGTTCAACACCCTCACGAGGCACGCCACAAGCTCTCCACCACTCCAATCCTCAACAAGTCCCTCCTCCGCGCCTCCTCCGTCACCTCCCGCCGCCTCCGTCGCGGCCTCTCCCCAATCCTCGACAGCTCTCCCCCCGCGCTCTACCTCTTCCCCTCCTCCGCCTCCTCCACAACCCCCGCGCTCCACATCTCCGCCGTGCGCCCCTCCGCCGACCTCGTCCTCATCGCCTTCGACGCCACGTGGCAGCACGCGCGCGAGATGGTGCGGGCCAGCGAGGACTTCCTCTCCGAGTTCGCCACTAGGGTTTGTCTGGGCGTGGATGAGAGTGTTGGCGGCGGAAGCATTTATGACTCCGAATTGATTTTGCGGAAGGAGCCTTTCGCCGGGTGCGTTAGCACCATGGAGGCTGTGGCTCGGGCCTTGCGTGTGCTCGAGCCCAATGGGCCCGAGATCGAAGAGAAGCTGGTTGGGGTTTTGAGGGAGATGGTGAGGTTGCAGGCTGGGTTTTTGAAGCCCGTGAAGCCCAGGCCGAAGTTGTTGAAGAAGAAGGCTGAGGAAAAGGAAAAGAGGGAGGGTTCTGATCAAGGTTAGTTAGTGGTTTTCTTTCTTTTTGGGTTACTTGTAATCATAGCATTTGGATTAGTGGTTTTATGTGGTGAATTATTATTATTTTTTTAGAAATAATTCTAGATGCCAAAAGGTCAATTCAACCAAGCAAACTTGCTTGGATGTTTGGTAAAACGAAGTAGAAGTTATCATGAAAAAAATCATTAAGATGCGAGACTCATAAAATTTTGAGATTTTTAATAAATTTCAACTGATAAAAAATGTTGTGTTCAAAAGAGTGTGTTGCTAGTATTTCTCGAAGACGGATTCTAAATTCATTTCCGAGGCATTAAGAGATTTGATACTATGGGGTGAATATTCACTACATTGCATTACAATCTAGTTGATAGTTGTATGCATCATTGTGAAGGTTGTAAACTATTAGCAGAATTCTTATGGGGATTTGGCTCCTTTAAACTGATGAAAGTGCACTTTAAATCAGTGATTTTGTTATCAGCATTGTTGTTACCCTTTATTCTTTAAGGTGCATCTCCTCAGCTTAGAAGAGTCAAATCCTTCACGTGGTCGGATTTCAAATGATATCTGCATACTGACATTTGAATTCAAGATAAGAGTGTGTTTTTTGTGTTATTTGGAACTCAAGCTATGTCATTATTCCTTGTCATTTGGAACGCTATGGAATACAGAAAGGAAAAAGGTTGGGGAGGGGGGATTGAATTGATTATATCTTCATTTGTGAGTGCATGTTTGGTAAATTGATTTTAGTTTTCTTGTGTGTTGTTGATGTGCTGATAATGAGGTCTATAATTTCACACGATATAGTTTTGAAGTTCCACATTACTCTCAGACCAAAATCATCAATTTCTTGATGAGCTACATTTTTAAAACACGAGTGGTTCAAAACTAAGTATGAATTATGTGAAAATCACACACGAGAACTTACAAAGGTTATAGGGAGCTATAAATTAATGTAGACACAGTAATTTCCATCCTCACTCGAAAGAGAGAATATTAATAATCATGTACAGTTCCACTTCGATTACCAGGTAGTGCTGTGGGTTGTAATAAAAAATTGCATTTACATTAATGGCTAAAGAAATCTTACTATTCATCATAACAAATAAACAATTTACATTCCCATTTGCAGCGATAAGCTAACAAAATGAAGAGGAATTTGAATTCACGGCTGTGCCTACTGATGTTGTAGTTCGTCCCATTTTGAGGCATTATAACATGAAATAAAATTTGTGTTGAAGAAAATATATGATACAGGGCTGATAGTGAAACTTAAGAATCTTCATTGTTTTTCAGTTTCTTCATGAAGCTGGGATTTCACATGGAAGAATTTAGATGGCGAGAATGTGGGCTTCTAGGACTAAGTTGATTTGACTAATATTATGTTCTAACTATTTATTCCTATTACTTGCTTTCCTTCAACACTTCATGAATGCTTGCAATTCAAAAATAGGGAAGGAAAAAACAAATTTTACTGATCAAAACTAATATGAATGTGGAGCGTAGCTTAAGATGCAGCCATTTTTGACATGCGACTTCCTCAGGTATTTTTTAAAATCTCTACTCATTCTAATTGTACATTCCTTCTGTATATAGTTAATCTTTCCAAAGTTGAGGTGCTGGGCAACCAAATAACTTATGCCTTTTTGTCAAGTTAGACATGAAGTCTCTCAGAATTTAGAGGGAATAATATATTCTCTCGTATTAAATTATGATCATTGGACCTATATATACATTAACCTCCTAGCTATTTTAGGAAATATTAGCAACTGATCCTAAGGAGACAAATCCCTATGATTGTGGGATTGTCCTTAAATACATAATCCTAATATTAATATAAAGATACTGCTCTGATACAGAATAAAATTACATCAAGGATAAAATATAAAACTTCCTAAAATATAAAAGTAACGTGATTTTGACGAAGTGTGTCAAGCAAGTTTTGAAGGAAAGGATAGTGGAGAGAGAGAGAGGGCGAGAGAGTTATATATAACTTGTAATAATGTAAGTTAATTACTTTTGCATGTTAATGCTTTTTAGAGACAGTTAAACATGCTTTTTTTGAGAAGAAAAGAATCAAAGAAAACAATGATGCACCTGTATAAGTCAAAATCAACTTAGTCCTAAAAGCTCATATTCTCGCTACTAATCTACACATAAGATACCAGATTCATGATTTGTAAAACAAGAAAAAACATGATCAACTTCGTCGAGGAGCAGGGGAAATGGTTTCTTATGTATATTGCACCAGGTACACTCTTAGGGGATGATGATCTGTCAAAATCCATATCCAATATCTGTTCCATTCGTAATAAACTGGGGCTGATAATTGGTAACAGAAAACTAGAAGAAGATACCATAGTTGTTCAAAGATAGACCACTGGTGTCTGCCATCATAGAAGCGATGACCCTGATGCTGCTTGTTACAATGGCTAGGCAGATCAGCTGATGATTGATATTTAAAGCTCGGTTTCCATGAACGCTTCAGAAAAGCCCCACAAACTACAGAAGGATTCAAATATACGCATTGGGGTCATCAGAGGATGACTGGATCTTTAGTTCCAGTGACATAACCATACTTGGAATTGGCTGCCAAACTATGGTAATGGACCACAAATTGCCTGACCCACCCATTCCTAAACTTGACCCGTACCCTTTAGTGAAAAGTTGGATCATTACAAACATGATCATGGGTTGAGTTGGATATGGTTTGCAGAAAACCATCATAGCATGGGTTTGAACGAGGCATGCGAATGGGTTGAATTCATTCACTTGGATGTGTTACCAAGGTGCGTGTATGGCTTGGGCTTAGGAAGTTGTGATGTGTTTTTATAATGGTTGCAGAGCAGCCAGCATCGTATCGCGTAATCCTAACCGGGAAGGGAGGTATAATCTAAATCAAAATCTGAAGGAAAGGAATAATGGATAATATTAAAGCTATTATTCCAATCTTTGTATAATATTAAAGCTATTATTCCAATCTTTGTATAATATTAAAGCTATTATAAAAATTGTCAAACCAGCATTTCAATTTTTTTATCTTTTTTATTTGTTCTTTCATTTAGTTTTCTTTTATTAGCTTTTCATACGCGTATGTACTTTGACTTCTGTACTTTTGTCTTTCAGCTTTTATGGAAAGATTGCACGAGGTTATCGTTCATACTCTATTTTTAAATAAGTCTACATTTTCTTCATGTATTTAAAATGTCGCTTACCTTCACATTATTTTTAATAAAGTCATACTCACCTTTTATTTTATTTATAAAAGTGATATTATTTTTCCTAAAATTGCATTAATTTCTATATTTTAAAAATTTAATTTTAATTAATATGATATTAAAAAAATAGAAAATGAGTATTATTTTATTAAAAATATAAGATAAAATAATGTCACCTATTAATAATATAAGAGGTTTAAATTTTTATTTAAAAATTAGAAAAAATGTGAATATCATTTTATTAAAACTAAAAGAAGGTAAATGTTTATTTTAAAATCATAGTTTATGAACTAATGAGTACTGCGGACAGTGTAAAATAAGAATAGGGAATGTGAAAAACAATCCTTTACCTCTTTATGCCTATTAAAATTAGCTATTGCAAACAAATATCTATAATTAGCTATTGAAGGCATATTTTGTGGTTTCTTGTTAATGTTCGAAATTAAAGTCATTGATAAGAGTGCATGAAACGTGCAAAGTATCTAGTAAGGGTCTCTTTGAAAAGAATTCTCTATGAATACAGATTAATTTTACGCTAATGACGAACCCTTTGATCATGTTTTTTCTGTTATTAAGATTCTCTACAGTGTGTTTTCAGTTTCCACATCATTCAATTTATTTATCTATAATTATTAGTTATTATATCCAAGGACCTGTCTACAATAATTACAAATACAGAATACTTGCCAACACCACCAGAATATCAGTTTGTTCCACCAACCCTCAATATTCATTATGACAATTGCATTTTCTTGTTTTCTATTTAGTAAGCAACCTTTACGGTATTGATGTGATTCTCTTCTGTCCACTTAGGTTTATGTTAGTTTTTGAAATGGTTCAGATTGGATACTCACCGAGCCCCAATGTCGCCATTCAAAATCCATTCTTGTTTGACCTGAAGGTGAAATGAATATTTTTCGATTTTTTTTTTGAATTTTCTTAAAATCCAACCTATGCCGAAATTTTGTTAAAGCCTCCCGTTTAATCAAAATAAAACAATACATTTTACTTAAACTTGTTTCTCGATGTGACTGCGGTTGTCATGATGGATAATTGTGGGTATACCACTTTCATATTGCACATATGAGAAGTTTTAAGAACACTATTATCAGTTAAAATTTATAAAAAAAGAACTACATAGTTATGAATGCAATCATTGAACCTATATAATTTTTTATTTAATTTTCAATATATTTCAACAAATAATAAAGATGTCTTACAACGAGTGTGTCCTAATATTTATCAATACATGTCGGTAAAGATACAGCTTACATATAATACTATACTGTTTCTGTTGTTTCCTAACCCAAATTAACATTTCATTATGCAATTGTTGTCAGTTTTAACTAACAAAAACGAAATATCAATTTTAATTTGATATTATCCTTCTTAACTCGGCTATGCTTTGTTCCTGCTTTCACACTGAAGAGAAATTATGAGTTTGATGTGAATCAAACCAAACCAATTGAAGTTGGTCTTGATCTCTACCATACATATTGCCAATGTGCAGCCACAGAAAATTCTTGATGGCCATCATCACAAAGACAAAAGCATCCGCAGTGAAGGCATATATTCCTTGTGCCTCCAAGCCCAAATGCAATGTTAATGTCAAAGTGGCATCAAGAAGAGAGTAGCTATGGCCAGGCTTCAACAAAATGATTATGCAAAGTGAATCAATGGTGAGAAAAGCACATGTTACCCATTCAGCTAAGTCAGAAGACCCATCTTGGTGCTTCTGTTCAATTCCTGAAATCAGGAGGGACATGAGCCGCATAACTATGAATTCTCCTATGGACTTGAGGAAGAAGTGGCTGTTGAACCTCTCGTATGCAGAAGTGAAGAGGCTGAAGAAGAGAAGAAAAAACACAAAGAGAAAGTGCACCACAATCACAGAAAAAACCACAAGAAGAGCATGGTTATGGCCACCACTAACATGTGTTGTGTAAAGCTCGGTTTCCATGAAGAAGCAACATGCTAACATGAAGCTTATTAGACTCACTATGAAACAAAGTATACGCATTGGGGTCATCAGGGGATACACATTTTGTGCTAACCATATCTGGGGTGGGGTTGGATAAGCAATGTTATGATTAACACCCTTCCAATAGTAACGCAAAACATGTCTAAAAGTGATTCTTGTTTGGTTTATATTATGATGATTTTGTGGAATGGTAATGGTATGGATATTTGTAGTAGAAGCTGTTAAAGGGTTTTGGGAACTGTTTCTTGGGTCAGGAGGAATGTTCAATGTAGAGTTAACCTGTGGTTGAGCATTTGTTGAAGATGAAGCTGCCATGTGTGAGAAAAAAAAGCGCAAGATTAGGTTGCTAATGATATTTAATGAAGGAAAACTCAACAATGCTCTTATGGTTTCATCTGGACTAGTGCCAAGGGTCTTATAGTTGAAATGTTTCATGCTGTTCCAACAAGAAAGGCATAAAATGTCATTAAATGAACAAAGTATTTCCGCGTTTTGCTTAATTTACTAATAAAGAAATGCATAAGGATAAAAGCAGTTGAAGAAAGTAATCTCTCTTTTCTTGAGATATGCTCAATGTCTGTGTTCACATCAGAACAGTAAGTATCAGATAGAGAGTAGAAATACTGAAGGAAGCAAGTGCAATTCTTTCGTTGCTGTATTTTGTTTTTTCATGTGCCTTTTTTCCATTGCTTTTGAGAAAATTATGTAGTAGCTAGGGAGAAGAAGTTCTTGCCTTTTGGTGTTAAATTAGGACAACAAGCTAATTGTATGATATATATAATATCCGAGGATGTAAATATTTTAATTTTCTTTACGAAAAGAGTAAAATAAATTTTTGTTTTGATATATTTTTCTGCTCTATTCTTTATAAAGATACGGAGTAAAAGATATAATTTTATAATAAACTCTTCAAATATATTTCTTTACTAACATCAGTAACATTATAATTAACATTAAAAAAACAAAATTAAAAGTAATTATTGGTCATCCAAATTTTAAATATCTTTTGAACAAAAATTCACATCTCTAAATAAACTGATGATTATTAAGTGTAATGCTAACAAAATTCCTCTTTTAAACTCAAATATTTTCTATCCTTCACTTTAATCATCTCTTTCAAATTATATAATTATTGCTACCATCACCAAAAAGTAAGTCTAACATATCTATTGAGTGATCAACCGAGGATCCATAACCAATGTTTTTTTTTTTTTCACTTTCATCATTTTGGAAAGATTTTCATTTGAAGTATCTCTTAGTAGTCAATGAATAGTTACCATTTAAGCAAATCACCAATGTTTTTTTTTTCACTTTCATCATTTTGGAAAGATTTTCATTTGAAGTATCTCTTAGTAGTCAATGAATAGTTACCATTTAAGCAAATCGCAAATGAAGCTAAAACACTATCAACTTTAGTTCGCTATTAAAAAAATTATTAATTTCAGTAGTCATTCTCAATTTTTTCTATGTTTTCCTTGAAAATCAGGTGATTTAGATTGGAGATACTCTTTATTTTTGTAAACATTAAGTGACAAGTCTTTGCTCTGATTCACAAAATCTTCTAGTTGAGTTTCTGAAGTTTTGGGCTACCTTAAAATTTCATTAGCCTCTTCTATCTCTCCCTTGTGCTTAAATGCAAGTGTCTTCCTTTTCAATACTAAAAGTTCTCTTTGAATCTCTCCCTTATTTCTTGATGCTATAGTAGGAATACTTGAAGATAAATCAGGTGTAGATAGATCCATCGTATGTATAGACATACATGTAACTTCCTTAACTGGTTTTGTTTGTAGGTTACATGTTCAGATTCATCATTCTTCCACCCTATATAAGTAAGCATTGAATTCAACTTCTGGTAGTGCATATCCTCTTCTAAAACAACCACATCACTTTCTTCATCAACTAAAGGATTTAAAAGTCTATGTTTCATCACATGAGTCACAATTTGTGTTTTATTCTTTGTATCTTCCGTCTCTACCATTTGGGCTTTTAACACTTTAGAGGTTTTAAGAACTTTTTAATGCATCACGCCTAAGAGCAAGAGCCTTTATCTTCAAATTGAGATTGAACATTCAATTCTTTGCAATCTCTACGTGTGCGAACACTTGACCTTTTTTGTCCTTCGAGTGCAACATTTGGTTTTTCATGAAAATCGAACATCCTTTATCTAATAATCATCACATACTAAGAATATTATTTTCAAGTCAGATACATAATAGACATCCTCCATAGTACTTTTTTTTCATCCTTTTGAAAAAAAAAAAAACATATTTTTCCTTGAGATTTAATTGGAATATTCGTTGAGTCTTCGAAAGACACATATACATCTTGTATCTCTTGTATAACAAAGAGATATTTATGCTCAGACATATGACCGTTGGCCCTAGTGTCTAGATACCACATAATATTACTGTCCAAAGTGATGTCTTCATTAGTCGTCATAAGGATCCCTTCATCTTTTGCCTCATCTTCCTTGAATATTCGACATTTGGACGATTTGAATGAGCACCTCTTCTATGTTCGTCACCTCGTTCACGCCACTTTTTTTGGTTCATTTGTCCTCACTCTTCATTATTATTTCCATGAACACGATCTCTGTTGTGACTGCACATCACTTAATCCTTCTTGATTATCATCTTTGTTTGTAAGGCTTCTTCCATGACTTATTGTTTTTTTTTTGTTCATGTACTTCAAGAGAATCCTTGAGATTATCAATGACCATTTCTTCCAAATTTCTTAAATCCTCAATTGCAACACAACATTTTCAAAGTCATCAGTCAATGATCAAAGAATTTTTCTTCACAACCCTTGCATCCATTGTGTTTGAGTTGAATGACTACTGTTTGCAAACAAGTAATGTTACTAGATACATCTTTTGAATCATTCATCCTCATGGCCTCCAACTCAGTCAATACCCTTGAACACTTTTTTCAAGATGTCTCATCCTTCCTTCGAAGTTGATGCACAATCAATCTTTTAAAAAATTGACTCATTGACATCTCTACACAACATGCACAAATCTGCTTTATCTTTGATCGTGTCTATTTCAACATTTTGTTTTAAGTCATTGAATATCCCGCAGTATTTTCTGGTTCTTCAAAACCTTATTGCACTACCTCCCAAGTATCTTGAAATCTAAGAAGGACTTTTATTCTAATTATCATAGTTTGTCGTCTTTGTTAGTTATAGCAGTGGTAGATTATTCGTCACACTCACCATACCTTTGGTACCAATTATCAAAAGATATAAATATTTTAATTTTCTTCTTGAAAAGAGAGAACAAATAGACTTTCGTTCTTAATGATATGTTTTTACTATATCGCTCTATTTTTTATAAAAATACATAGTAAACTCTTCATTAAAAAAATAAACTTAAAAGTAGCAATTATTGGTCATTCAAATTCCTATTGAACAAAAACTCACACCCCTAAACAAACTTATGGTTTTTGAGTTTAAGGTTAACAATATACTTAACCAACTCATTTCAACCACAATCTCATTAATTACATTAAAAGTATGTTGTAAACAAAATGTATTTGGACAACTTGGTCATGTTCTCAACAACCTTGTGCGCATAGTAAAGTTGGCAACTCAGCTCTATGTGGCCAAAACGTCTCATAAACATGGTATATCAATCCATGTTGTTAAGCTAAACATCTGACTACCTCACTAAGCATCTAATAGTATCCTACTTATGCGAAACCAAACCCTTAATCAAAATTATCATACTAATAATAATTAACTCACCACTCAAAACATTGGGTCGAAGTATTTGAATTTGCATGAAACCTAAAGGTAAAAGCCTATCTTAAAATATTATAAATAGGATACGACTCGCACATGTAAGGGATTTAGGATTAAACCCTACACTTGTACAAGTAAGCAATCTTTATAACATATCTAATAGAATTGTTAGAAGACTAATATTGGAGTTTCGTTGCAGTACTCAATTAACTAGACCAAGAACCGTAATATAAAAAAAATAACCAAAACCTGAAAACACTTCTAAATATAAAATTTAATTAATAAAGAATATGTGGTATTATAAATGCCACATCAACCTTATAATACTAATAATAACAAAAATAATGTTTAGTTTTGATTTATTATTAGTGAATATTTTCAATTATACAATGATATCTCATTAACTTTATTCAGTGTAAATTATATATCAATAATACTCTTTTCCAACCAAAATGAAAATAGTTTTAGTATATTATTAGTTTTTAATATTAATTAGTTTATTTATGATTTTGTTATCAAATAAATTACATCAATATTTCTATTTACAGCGTATAAAAGTATTTCATGTATTGATAAAGTGAAGTTATTTTGATAAAAATGTTTCAAGAAGTGCTACTTATTTTAGTTCGTAGTTTACGTGACAAATTTTAAGACAGAAGAAGTATCACTTTATAATCATAAGAACGTTATTTGAAAGTTTATTAGATTTAAATTTAAGTTAAAATAAACTGATAGTTTGATGTCTCTCCCATCCAAAATTTAGGGAAGTTTGCAATTAAGGTTGAAATCACTGGAAAAACAATAATTTATGATGGTTTTCCTAATTTTAGGAATTCGATCACAAATTAGTAAAAAATGAGGGTTTTAATTACAAGTTTTTAGTTTAAAAATATAAGTGAAAATTTTCACTTAGTTTAGGGAACTACAAATGTATTGAACCTTAAGTAAATTTTTACACCTTTATTTATTTTTAAAATAGTAATATTGTAACAAATTCAATTTCTACAAAGTGCTGACATTATTTTTAAACAAAGGATCTACTTGAAAACAATAAGATTAAATTTAGTCAGTTGTATGGTAAAATGATTTATCCTTTAATTTAAAAGTATACTACATTTTTGTAAACGGCTGGTATTAAGTGAAAAAAAAAACATTGAATGAAATATTAAAGAAGTAAAAGCTGCTGAACAAGACAATTAGGCTTAGGTATTTTGGCCACTATTATTTTGAGTTGAGAACTTCACACTTAGTTTACTACAAATTTATTTTTAAGATAAAATTAGTAAAACAATGTTTAATTCACTTCAATTAAAATTTTAAAATGACTTAAAATGAAATTTGTAAACATCCACCTAAACGAAATGTATTACAGTTCCAACAACTCTCTTCTTGTATCCTTTGAATATTAGCTTTTATCTTATATATCTTCTAATGAAATATATACAAAAATGAAAAACCAAATAAAAAAAATATTTCATTTGCATTATTCTGCATGAGGCAAGAGTTATGGCTAGTAGGCCATTGTTGCTATTTCGAAGAAAGCAAAAATGACAATTCACATGATCTGTTGAGTAGTGCTCTCTTAAAGCTGACTTGGTTGTCACTAAGAAAATACTCATTAGCTGTTAAATTTTTAAAAGGAAAAGTTTATCTTTTTTATAATGAGAAATCAGTTAATATTTTTTTTGTGTGTGAAGTTAATGGCTATTAAAGTTTTTAATATTTCATAGCATTTTCCTACAAATTTATATAAAAAATAAGTTTGCTGTATATTTTTATATATATTTTGACAATTTTCGAAATATTTAAAAAAATCACACTATTGAAATATTCTAATAGTGATAAGATACTGATCCATCAACTTTAGTTCATGAATTATGATTTTGTACTTGATTTATTGAATGTTTGGTGTGTTTAACAGGGTAGTATAGTTGAATTTTGTATATTTGAATTTAATTATATTTTATGCAAATTTTGGTTACTTTTTTAAATTTTAAGGTATTTTCATATTTTATTTTTATTTTAGTGAATTTTAAAAATGATATTGGAAGATTTTAGTGTTTATGAAAAAAACTCACTATAGAATTCTCATTAATATATTATGTTAAATTCATTTATATATGTAATATATGTAAGATATTTTCTATCTTAACATTTTAATTACACTTGTAATGAAGGCGTTTTGGATGTTAAGATAAATTTGAGAAAGTGAATTTAAAGATAAAAATGTGTAAAAACTGAGTAGTTTGGATTAAGAAAAAAATAATAAAAAACAAAAAAAAATGTATACGAGAATTTGTAAGTAATGTGATTATACAAATATTTAAATGATAAAATTATAAGATAATATTATAAATAATTTTAATTAAATAATAAATTATAATTTTATTATTATCATGTTTATTTTTATTAATATCTTATTATTATCTTATAATAATAATTTTATATTTTATTATTTTTAGTATATTATACAATATAATTAATCATATTTATTTTATGATAATAACACATATAAATAAATTTAAAATAAAAAATAATTATGAAATATATAATATTATTTTAATAAACTTGAAAGAATTTCTTGACAAATCTTCATAAAAGTTAAAGAAGAAAAATAGCCATTTTAATTCTGTCTCAGATTTTTGTTTTTATATATTATTTTATTCTTTAATTTTTTGAATTTTCTTTAGTGTGTAATAATCCTTACATATCCATAGTTCAAACCAAACAAGCTGGAAACGTTACTTGTATTTATAATTATTTATGATGTTGTGAAATTAAAATGTATTCTTTAAAACAATATGAAAATAACTACAAAACTTAAATATGGTTATACCCCTTAATCTACATGGAAAGACATATGATACAAATTTCTTACCCATCATGAAGAAAAATAAGTATAAGTATACATTTCTATTTTAACAATGAAAATGTAATTAAACCTACACTTGACCGTGGGTTGTTATCATTCCCAATAAATGACTAATGTTTATCATTCCCATTAAGCAATGTTGTTTATCGTGTATTATTTTTTTTTTTTTACCTATGTAAAATTACAGAGATCACGAATTTATTAAGTAATTGTTAAACAAATATTAATAATTATTAAGTAATCGCTAGTTTTATTAACCTAATTTTATTTTTATCACATTATTATCCTCATTCGTCTTATTCTTACTTTTTTTTAAACCTATCTTGTAACCATGTAAAATTAATTTTGAGAAGGTGAGATAAATGTCTATACCTATTTTTTTTTTCTCAAATTAATGAAGTTTTTGTTTTACATGACTTTAATTTATGATTATTAAGGAAGAGTTTTATGAATGTGTCTACTTTAGTTTGTAATTATATTATGTTCTTATATAATTGGATTGTATGTTATTTTTATTTTTTAGGCATTCTTTCTTTGATTCTTGATTTTTATTCTCTGATTTTCTACTCTAAGTTTTTGGCATCGGCAGGATGGATACAATAGGTCACATTTTTTTATGAGATAACACTTCTTTTCATAATTTTAAAAAACACATTAGCCAACACTTTTTTATTTATTATGTTTATGTTTAGGTTATAGTTATTATATTTTGCTCTAGTAAATTTAAACAACACTTTTACATTTTTACAAATGTGGTTTATTCTTTTAAAGTTAGACAATACTTTTAATAATTTTGAAATATGTTTATTCCTTTATATCACATTTATAATATTTGTAAAAAATTACTAATACAATAAGCCACCAATTTATTTTAAACATTGTTATTGTGATATAAAAATATAACAAGTCATATAAACTCTTAATAAACTTTTATTCCATTTTTTTAAATTAAACAAATAAATAAATAAACAATTAAATCAATATTTATAAATTGTTGTAATTAAAGATATAATACATAAAAGTTATATTATTTAAAAATATAATTAAATGTGCAACTATCATAATGCATATCTAAAAACATAATTATACAAGTAAAAACATTAAAACTGTAGTTTAGTGCACTTTCAAATTGAAAGAAATGATACCTTATAATTACCGAAAGTATTTAATTTATTTTTACATTCTGTGACTTCTCTTCTTCAAAGAATCTTCAACTCCACCATTTAAAAGATAAAATTTGAAAATATAAACCCATAAAGAGAATATTTGTTCTTTACTTCTAACTTTAATATCTATGCTACTTGAAACCTGAAACAGAAAATAATATTACTTTCTTTTATTTAATTCAACTTATGAAATAACTTCAATTATAATTGGTAATATGCATAAGATTAAGAATGTGTATAACATAATTCATCATAAATTTAAAGAAAATATACAAACTAATCACTATATTAAACAAACTAATCAACCTGACATGGATTTAGAAACAAAATCTAATGTTACATACACGTCCAAATATGATGCACTTGGTTTTCTTCCAATCAAATAAAACATTGTTTTAAAACTGAAAATAATTAGCCATTATTGTCTTATTTAACTATATTCATGTATCATGACGCATAAAAGTCTATATGTGAAACTTAGTGATCTAGTCAACCCAAAATAGAACAAAGAAAAAAATATAGATTAATTAGACCATAAATTTTGGTTCAAATTTAAAATTATAAACTGAGTAAGATTTATTCAAGTATTAATTTTGACATGTGAAAGCTGAACAATCAAGACTCACCATTTAGAAATTTATACTTTTAGGATATTCACAAACTTTGTTTTACATTATTATACTTCTATTTTTTTTATCAAATTTTGTTTTTCTCTTTAATTATTACATTAGTTAATTAATAATAACTTGATACCTATCTATGTGTGTGAGAAATACATGTGAGTCAGTGAGCTAGAAAAATCCACAAATATATACATGTTAAGGTTTTTTTATATATAAGTTGATTCATAACTTGTTTCGAACTCACATTCTAAATTAAATATGGATTCTATCCTGAATGTCCACTCAAGGAACTTAAAGTTCTTTAATGCAAAATCTTCTCATATGATCCATTAAACTGTATAAATATTAATATTATAAATAAATATTATTAATAAACATAGTGTATCATTAGATCAAACGTGCTATATATTAAATTCTTACCATAATTAGTATTCATGATTCTCATCTAAGCACGATGAGAGAGACATGTTGCACTCATGGTACAAAACCTCAATTCCATATCTCAAATATAATAAAATATTCTAGTAAGATCAACTTATAGATGAGATGCTGTTATTAAAATTATTATTTTAAAAAATATTTTAAAACCTTGTAGGACGTATGATAGTTAATTTTATATAATATTATTTTAATTGATGATGAATAGATTCATTTTGAAACTGATAATAAATAATATACCATGATTGTATTTAATCGTGATTGAATATATTTTTCATCAATTATTAATTATTTTAAGTATTGCATATTCATTTCAATTTATATAATATTATATTTTTTAATTTATGAATGAATGTTGAGTAATTTATTTTAATTTTGAGGGTGAGATGCATACAAATTTAAGTATATTGTACAAAATCTCGCTTTTAAGGTTAAGAATTTTATGGTATGTATTTGAGTTAATTTTGTAAACATTATTATTATTATTATTATTATTATTATTATTATTATTATTATTATTATTATTTATAAAAATAGTTTTAATTAGGATTAAAATTCTATTTAATAATGTTTATTTGATCAAATTAATAGATTTATTGTTAAAAACAATGTGTTTTAACAATTCGTTTTCTTTGATTTAAAAATATTCACAAAGAAACACCTAAACCTTCTTCAACCATCATTATAGCAATATTATGTTATATAAATAATATAAATTTTTTTATCCATTATGTTTGGGTTTAAAATTTAAGATTTATAAGTGATAAATATATAATATGTGACAAACATATCATCAATTATATATGTTAAATTAATCTAACTTGGATCTATATTTATATTTGACAAACATCTGACTTTGTCATCACAAATGTAAATTTCATTTTTTTTAATCAAAAGTGTGATCATATATCGTTTAGGAAGATTTATTTTTATAATATATTAATATATAAATTTTAATCAACATGTTATACATTTAACAAAATTTTGGTAACATTAGTCAAGTAACACAAAAAGAAAGTGGCAAAATTAGATAAGTCTCAATTAAACATACACTTAAAGATAAATACAAAATACAATAAATTAAATTTTCATAAAATATACGAAATGCATATTAAAATATATATATATATATATATATATATATATATATATATATATATATATATA
>Ga0209700_105506_pt1 | contig 21277 bp, 10 predicted proteins | sample SiratroredBW_FD_187528 | JGI IMG/M metagenome (GOLD analysis project Ga0209700, IMG submission 187528) | Root nodule microbial communities of legume samples collected from California, USA - Siratro red BW (SPAdes) (version 2) | ecosystem: Host-associated > Plants > Roots > Nodule | place: USA... | reverse complement strand
AAAAAAAAAAAAAAAAAAAAAAAAAAAAAAAAAATAAAAAAAAAAAAAAAAAAAAAAAAAAAAAAAAAAACCAAAACAAAAGAGATATGGAGTAATTGGTTTTTTGTAATTTTTAATAAACTTTAACATGAAAAAACGTGCATAGCTATAATTTTTCAAACGAGCAATGCAATTTATTTACTGAAAGCTGGTGGTGTGAATTGGAGAACGCACCATGAAAACCTGGCTTGCGCGGGTGGCGAATTGGAGCAAATCCCTGGCCTTGAAGAGCGCGTCCTGGAGCGCGAGGAAGGGAACGGCGCCACTGAACACGACGTTGTCATGCAATTCATGGAAGAGAGGAGCGAGGAAGCGTATGCGGCGAGCGAGGTCGCAGCATTGGGTCCTGAGGAGGGGCTTGAAGGCGGAGAGGTTGGAAATTTGGGTGGCGACGCGGGTGAGGTTGCGGAGCGCCCACGAAGGGTCGGTTTCCGCCATAGACAAAAGAAACGGAGCGAGAATGCGGAGGCGTATGTGTGTGGGTCCCACAATCACGTGATTAAGGTTAAGTAAGTGGAAGATCGAAGAAGGGTGGTGGGTTCTGAAACAGTGGTTAACTCGTGGCGCCGCAGAAGAAGATATTTGCACGAGGGACCCATGCCATTGTTCAATGAAAACCGTTTCTCAAATGCCATGTAGTTGTTACAGTTCTCAAATTATTATTTTTCTTTCTCAAAATGCTAAACTTATATTATTTTTCAATTAATTAATTAATGATAGGCTTTAGATACTTTATTATCGCCTCCGTTACAAGTGTATTATTTATATTTTAATTGAAATTATTTATGATCTAAAACACTTTTTTAATCTAGTGATGTTTTAACTAATGATAGATCCTCTAATATACAATTTTAACTGTATTAATATTTATTTAATATTAAGTTTTATTTGAATTGAGACTATTTATTTAAGATGATGAACAGTTTGTTAATAAAAGATTTAAAATAAATCGCAGTCAACTTGCTTTTACATTTTATTCGATAATTTTATAATTTTGATGTGTTATTAAAGTGAAATTTGAATCATACATAATATGCTATCACTGTGGAGGATATAAAATTGCCTTGTTTGTCTCCTCTTGTTGTTTATATTTTAAAAAGATTTTAATTTGAAAATAGTCTATCATACTACCGGTTCTATACGTAATACCCACATTAGGAGTTGATATAATTCAATCAAAAATATTTGGTATTATTTATTTTTCTATGGACTACTATTTTAGTTTTTATAACAATTTGAATTAATTATTGTTTCAGTTTTCAATAAAACAATTAATTATTTTTCCTAATAAATATATTGCATTAATGTCTACGTTCACATGTTGAAAAATTGTATTATTTTAATAAATGAGATAGTTATTATTTTTAGAAATAAATATATATATATATATATATATATATATATATATATATGTGTGTGTGTGTGTGTGAGAAAACCTCCTCTTTCTTAATTAATTGATTTTTTTTTCTTTTTTATGAATTTTTGAAAATTTTATATTTCACAAGTGTTAATAAGTAAGTGATAGAAATACATTCATAATATAAACAAGTGAAAGATAATTTTGAAAAAATATTTATATAAAACTTTTAGGATTAAAGCATTAAAATAGAATAATTCTTTTAGCTAAATATAAAAATAAGTATCTTTTTACTTATTAAAATGGATAAATCATCTCATGAGAGTACAACTTCATATAAAAAAATTATATTATAAAAAGACAATTTTAGAGATGCTCGGAATAAAAAAATAAACTATAAAGTGAAAAGAAGAGTTTGTTTAATTTTAATTAAAATTATATTAATATAGTACGATTTTAATGATAAAAAAGTAGATTTGAAATTGTATCAATCAACTTCACATAATTTCAATGAAAAAAAAAACTTTAAATTGTGTGAATATAACATAATTCTAAATTAAAAGAAATAATAAATATTGTTAAATTATAGCCATTTCAGTTGAAATAAATAAAATAAAAATGATATAAATGTAATATCACTTCAATTGTATTATTTTCGAAACCTCGGTTCACCCATACAAGACTTTTGAGTAATTTGTTTTGATTTTTTATAAATTTCAAAATAAATAATCAAATAAGAGAAAGTTAAATATAATTATGAAACTATAGTAAGTAAATGTAAAATGAATAAATATTTTATTTTCTTCACTTGAATATTTGAATGATAAAATTTTATCACTGATTATATATTTAAGAGTTTGTTGTACAAGTGATTTGTAGCTTGCGTTCTCAGTGATACTCAATTTTGAATATATCATTGGAAATTGATAAGCTTATAAAAGAATAACTCCTCCATCGAATCGATTAAAAAAATTGTTTGATTTGAAAATAGCAGTTACAGGGAATACAAATATTTTTGAAATTTCATAAATAATTATAAAAGAATAACAAAAAATTAAACATTATTTCTATGGCATTCTTTTATTTGTGTACACGTATGAAAATATTGACTCAACATCATTTTTTTATAATAAATTTGTGTCGTTATTTTTTTTTCAATTAATTTTAAAAAATTAAAAATTTGTTGTTTTTTTATTATATTTTGTTATTCATTACCATTCAAATCATGAAAAAATAAAAAAAGTTTCAGATGGACAAAATATTTTATTATTACCATTTATATACAAAATGCTCTGAAACCTAAATTCTAATAATATAAAAGCATTTTATTTGTAATGATGCAAGAATTATAAATAGTTGAACTACATAATAAGTATAAAAAATAAAGGATATAACAAAGTGAAAGTTTATAATAACAATTTTAGGGTTTATTTAGAAATGAAGATATATGAGCAATTGTTTTTATTGTGTCCTTCATTTTTACTATAAGAACATCTTTTTAGTTTGTTCTAATTAGGTTGATTCATTTTGTGATATATACATGTGTATTTGTTGGTCTTTCAAATTATTTATGTCGGTTTAGGATGAAATTTGGCCTATTATAAGGAGATCAATATTTCTCATTTTGCATTAGATGAAATGACACCTCATAAATCTTATAAACATTATGGAGATTGTAAACTTGATCAACAAACATCAATAAGTTCAAGTGACAATAGAAACAAACATCAATGACATGAGAACAAAATAGTCCAAGAGCTTGAAACTCCCCAAAGTCACACCACCATTCATTTAATTTGACTTTCAACGACATAGAGGAATATCGAAGATGGGAAGAGACCATCTCTTTAACATCAAATTTTGAATTGTCTTAATTATATATCTGCTTATGACACATGACACATTGTTGTTGATTTCTTTCTTAGTGAAGCAGTAATATCTTCAGGAACCTGATGACCACCTTGTAACCTAGATGTTGTCTTTGTACCTCGGTCAACAAACCATGAATTCATTCTTTTGAAGGTTGTTATAGTAAAAACCTAAATAGGTAAGGATTGTGCTTCCTTCAAGATAGAATTTATGCATTTGACCAAATTAGTTATTATATGTTTGTATCTTTTGCCACTACTATAAGCCTGAGTTCACTTTTCTAGTGGTATTTGATCTATCCATGAAGTTGCATGTCAGAATTCTGCTTTCAACGTGGATAACTTAGCTTGAATTCTAAGTTGTTTTATTTCATAACTCGATACACAACTTAATAGTTGAAATTAAAAAAATTATTCAAAATAGAGAATATGTGTATAAGAGGGAAGTTACAGAATATACATATCCATGTTTATTAGTTATCTCTTAAGCTCCAGGTTTTTAAACTTCCTGTTGAAGTTTGATGCAATGTGATGGATGCATAACACTGAGTGCAACCCATACACCTCCCAACCAACCTATAGAGATTGTAATGCTGACTATATGACAATGCGCCTATCGATTATAAGGTAGACATTTGGTTGAGGTGTAACATATACATGCAGTAATTGAAAGAACCATATCATGGCTTCCTTTGTTTCTCCTTCAACAATTGCAAAAGTCATTGGAAAGATGTTGTAGTTATCGTCTTGACCAATTGCAATCAATAAAGTTTCATGATATTTTCCAGTTAAAAAGGTATTGTTACCTTGGACAATGAGCTTGTAATAATTAAACTCGTCAAAGGAAGGTTTGAAAGCCCATAAGGCATGCTCTAATATGTGACATGAGTTGTCTTGTACACCATCAAGAACATCAGTGGAGTAACATACTGTAGAATTGGGATCAAAAGACATTCTTATACAACTTGCAACTTGCAACCATCTAGGTAAATAATTGTGTATGTCCTTCCAGTCATCGAATTCCATGCCAAGAGTTTTTTGCTTTGCAATCCAAGCTTTTTTTTGTATGTGAAAATATAACCATACTAATTTTTTTTATCTCTACAATAAATTTTTTACCCAAGTGAAAGGATTTGTCCTTATCGAATTGACCTCAATGGATGCAATTTAGTGTGAATCAAAATTCACCTGATATTGAGAAACTACAATAGACAAACATGTGTGAGACGCTTCGATTCTTTTAATCTCCCATTAATCTCTAATTATACTATAAGAAGCTCGAAGTCGATATTTACAACCTCTTTTATATTGAATTCATCTTGCTATATGTTTGTCTGCCTTTGATTCCACAACCACAAATTTGTACCCTTGTTAAATATGGAATTGTTTTATCACAAATACAGTTGGCTCTTTTAAACTGAAACACATGTGTTCAGAAATGTCGTATTCCATATTCATTGGATCTATAATATTGGATTGGTATTGATGGATATGTTTGTGGGAAAATCATCTTCCTAATCCATGACATATGCATCTTCATCTTCTGAGTTATAATCATTCAGCATATATCATATAATTGATTTTTCCTTGGTCATTTAAGAGCTGCCAACACTGTAAAATTGTCCATCTAACACTTACAAATATATAAATATATCAATGCAAGATATATACAAATATATATATATATATATATATATATATATATATATATATATATATATATATATATATATATGTATGATGAATAGACAATTTGTGATGGAGGAACATGTATTGTTGATATCAAATTCGAGCAATGAAGTAAGTAGTGAAGCACGACAATTGTTTCATATGTAATATACTTTTATAACATCTAGCTATGCCAAAACTCATTGAAACAAGTGCTCGTCTTCAATTTTTTATGGAAGCTTTGACCAGACAGGTGTCTCTATGAAATCTCCATACCGTGGCATGATTTAGGTATACATAAATTGTTAGGCGTGGGCATGATTTCAAGTATACCAAAATCGTTAGGCAGGGGCACGATTTCACGTGTTCAGAAATCATGACACACAACCATGAGTTTAGGTCCAAATGTGTTTAGAAATTGTGACACATGGGCACGATTTCTGTTGTGCCCTAAATCGAGCGATTTCAAAAAGATGTGCGAGCACTCTTCAATTCCATGAGCGTTTACAATTCAATTCCAATGTGCCATGTGAATTTATTTAGTTCAAGATTAAGTGGTGCTAGGATTCTCACACATGCACTAAACATAAAAAATGGCAACCTTAATTCACATGTTTTGGACGTTGTGTGTCTTAGAGTTGTTGGAATCTTACACATGCACTATAGGGTTGACATCCTTAATTTAGAGGTTGCAACTTGTTGTGTATCTTAAGATGTTTGAAATCTCACACATGCACTAGTGAACAGTTGTTGCAATCAATTATTTGTGAATTTTATGGGGTACATTGGTTTGAAAATTGAAGGCATTGACAAGCATTTTAAATACATTCAAAGTTGGTGGTTGTCTTGCCTACTTATTGAAGAATATAGTTCATTTAATTTCACACAGAGTGTGGTTTTGGAAGCTTTTTCTGGCAACAGACAGAGATGAGGAGTATAGGTTACAACTCTTTCATGGTCTAACAAAGGTAAAAGTTGTAGTTCGTTGTAGATTACATATTTTTGAGGTAAACCTAAAAACCTTGGTTGTAGCTGAATTAAGTTGCTACAATAATCATTGTGCTTCAATGTGCGAGAATTAGTATGCATGAATGCTTATGTTGCATGAATTAAGCAAATAAATGTATAATAATTTGATTACATCGATGAGAATTATGCTTCTATTGCATGACAATTACTCCAACCAATATGTTTCAAGTGCATGACAATTATGCCAGTCAAAGTAATTTCAAATTACTAATTATTATATGGTAGCCAAATTTTTCTTATTTAATTTATATAAGTTTTTAATTAAAATATTTGACAACAAAGTGAAAGTTATACACTTTTTACTAGCATAAATATAGGCAAATATATTTAACACTTTACAAATATTTATTTATGACAAATATTTTATGATTATATAACATAAATATAGGCAACCTATTTACTATAGCACCCATTTTTACTAGACTGTCACTTCTTTTACTAGTTGTAGTCGCCTCTTACATGGACCTCCTTTTCACTAGCTAAACTCATTGTTTACTAGTTGCACCCCTTTTACTACTTGTACCTCTTTTTACTAGTTGCACCCCTTTAACTATATGCACCCCTACTGAAAACATTGCAAGTAGAGATCTAAATATAAATGATATACAATCAACGTCTTTTAGCTGATATGTCGTTATTGTAGCTTCAACAAAAATATGTAACGAAGGCAATTTGGAAGGGTAATAAAAGATTACTTAGCCCTCGATGACATGTAATTTGTTGTATTAAGGATCATGATAGACTTGATAATTCGGTTAAAATTTTAATTCATCCTGCTAGGTTTGGTCACTTCCTGACATTGACTCATATTGAGATCAACCACCACTTAGACATTGTCTTAGTGGAGAGGTGGAGAACAAAAATTCGCACCTTTCATCTACCACTAGGAAAGGCAACAATGACACTCAAAGATGCGGTTGTCGAGCTCGGTCTTCCTGTTGATGAAGAACTCATCACAAGTGTTAGTAGCGGTGACCTTGTTATCTTATGTGAGTGTCTATTAGGTCTCATGCCACCCGAAACAATACACAGGGGAGATACCATCAAATTATTTTGCTGACAATTCATTTTAAGAGATTCCATATGATGTAAATGATGTCATAGCCCAACATGCATAAGTCCACATACTGATTTTGATTAGAAGTTTATTAATGCTAGATACATAAGGAAGCAGAATCCATTTGATATATTTGTTACTTCTAAGTGACCTCAACAACTTCTCAAATTACAATTGGAGGTTAGGTGTTTTGGTGCCTTTATCTTGCTTCTGACCATGTAGTCATTTTTAACCAAGAGAATATTGAAGAATGCATGCTACTTCTACAATGCTAGACATAGGACCACATTACATGTCTTTCTCTACCTGTTCAACCACTAATTAATGCAGATATTGCTAATGGTCTTGGTTTCCCACTAGTGAAAATGTTATTTTAATTTTTCTTTGCCCATACTTTACAACCTTCATCTATTTACCATTGCTTAAGAATAACATATTTATTTTTCATTTAAGGTGATCTACATTGGTGCAACACAGGATAACCACATCGACCACCACTATTCCTCAGTTACGTAACATATTGAATCAATTACAACCGAAACAGGTTTTCCATTTCAACTATCCATACTATTATTGTACATTTTTCCATAATAGATGACTTACTCATGCTAACTTCTTTTTTTTCACAGTTATTGTGAACTCCTTATCGCTTTAATGAACAAAGTCGTATGATTACCATTGACATTTCCCCTACGATTCGGGCTGTAGTTTCTCTCATATGTTTTACAACAATTGAACTAAATTAGGTTGATCAAGTTATGCGACAATTTAGGTTCGACCAAAATATTCCAACGAACCCTTTAAACCTAGATCAATTACATATGGAGGACATAAGGGAGAGAACTGATCAATATTGGCCTCAATATCACAGGACATGGGTTACAATGCGGAATGAGTGTCATAATTGTGTAATTCAAGGAATTCCATTCACAAAAAATGGTCACTTGCATGATAATACCCCTTATATACAATGATATATCAAACATATTATTTGATACATTACGCCATCGTAACCTTCCTCTGACGAAGATGTAAGTATATTTGTCAATTGTTATATGTTATTGTATTTTCATTCAAAGTAAACTAACACATTGTTTTATATCAGATAGTCTCAAAAACCATACCACCACAACTTTCACTTTGGCTCTTCTTCCGAAGCTGATCCACATTGTCACAACTTTCACTTTGGGTCTTTTTCTAGTGCTTAACAACATGCTTTTGGTCAACCAAGTCGAATGTTCGGATTTATGTACTATCACCAAAACCTGCAATCGTAACTTCCATACCAATTCTCTGCCAGTTTCACTACTTTTACATCGCAAGAAAATATGTTTTTACGACATGAACTTGTTTGCTACTTTCACCATAACACCACTATCAACATTTCGTCCACTACCACTCACACATTGTTATCGACCAACCATGACTTCACAAGGATTTGATAATCCATAAGATGATAGTCCACTAGCACCACCTCCTACAACCGAACATGAAACACAACGACAATCTCAAAGGCAGATAAAAAGACCACCATGTGACACATCGTCACATTGATAATCCTTTTTCCATTAGTGTAATAAAAACAATCATATCATTCATATCAATGTAAATTATTTTATTTCGTTTATTATCAATTTATCTCACTTTAAAAGCTTACTAAATTGCATTTAAAGAATGATCTTTACAAAAAAGTGTGTAATTTCTTTGTCTTTTGATATTAATTAATTAAATTAAATATAAGAAAAATAAATCCAATAGTTCAAATTCATCAAGTTTAACGCTTCATATTAATTGGTTGTTTCACTTTGCAAGTTGTTGTTGAACAAAATGAACACAACAAATTACTTGTAATAATTACTTGTAAACACATTTCAATTTATTAAATTTCAAATATAAAATTGATCAACACATTTTTAAAAAAAAATTGAAATATATAAAAAAATAAATATACATACTGCATGGTTGAACGAGAGCTAGAAAATATTACAACTAAAATCATGCCACAACGCAATAATTCTCATTCTATTTCTTCCTATAAATTGTGTCGTGTTGACACAATTTTAGTTCTATTTCTACCCATTGAAATCGTCCCGTTGTCACTCGATTTTAGTTATACTTTTTTATACTGAAATCGTGCCATGAAAACACGAGTTTACTAAAAGTTAAGTAAAGTTTGAGGTATGTTTGGATTGAATGATGGATTTGAGGGAGAGGAAAATGATGGATTTGAGGTGATTATGAAGAAAAATGAAGAGAAAATTTATGAAAGTTTCGGATTGATATGATGGGTGTGATTGATAATTTATCTTTTTAATTGATAAAATTGTAAGATCACAATTTAATTTTAATTTATTTATATTATTAATTTATTAGTATTATATAAATGTATTTATATCATTATTTATTATTATTTATTATTAAATTATATTATATAATTATAATCAATTGTATTATAAGTTTTTGATAACATAATCCCTTATGTGCGAAAAAATGTATAATCATTCATGCATAATGGATTATCCTTCATTTGGTTCTCACCTCTTTTAGCACATATGATCTCCACTAGTCCTAGCATCACCACAAAACCACCCCTCTTTATCTTTGGGTATGAGAAATTGCACAGTAAAAGTAAGAGCACTTGTGTCATTACAATGCATGTGATGTGACTTTTCTCTTTATTCTCTCCACATGAGTGAGGAAGGTGCACACTCTCTCCGGAAATCCATCTTTGCTTCGCCTCACACATACATGAATACAAACACATTTTCTCCCCTCAAATTAGTTTACATGTAAATCGCTTACAAAAAAAAAAAAAAACACAGTATTGATCCAAACTAGTACTTAGATTTACAAACAAACCTAAGAATAATTGATCAAGGTAAGTTCATTACAACCTAAGTTGTACATACATGTCATAGTGTGTAAGAACTCCCTCTCAACCTCTCATAACTTGATATCTTAGTCTACATGACCTAAACTATTAGTGAAACAAGGGGATATCTATTGTAACATAAGTTCTCTACTTAATACACAACTCAAACAATAGTTTATATACCATCCCAGATTTGTGACCTCATATTCATATAATTCTTATAATTTCAACAACCATTTTTCATATAATATGAATCACTTAAATAAAACACAATTCAATCAAATATACAAATCAATATTCTATTAGTTTTATATTTAATATTCATATTCAATCAATTAAAGAAACAAAAAGAAAGAATGAAATCTCTTTTATCTTAAGCGAAAAATTGCTTCACTTGAGTGAAAACTTCTTTTCTTATATGAAAATGTAGTTGAGAGCAAGGTTAAATTTATGCAATATTTTTGCTTGAGCAAAGATGGAACTGAGAGGGAAACTCGATTTAAGAATCTTCAAAATTTAACATGCAAGAAAATGTTCATCATATCAATATCTCAACAATGATATTGAATTTAAAGTGTTCTAGAACAATCATCCATTAACCAAAAAAATTCAAATAGCATTCTACTCGATATCAAACATTCATACTTTTAAAGAAAACTCCATTTCTTACATAGAAATCAAAATATTGTGACTAAGTCATTTTTACATCCAGATCATCTATTCTAAAGTTCTATAAAAAAACATAAATAGTCTCCCTTTCTTATTAAAGCTTGTTTACTCAAACTTAAACTTCCACTTCTCAATCATACTGGAAGGTTAAACATGTACATAAAAGTCTCATATCAACAATCTGAACATACCCTTATGATCTTATACCAACAAAGATTCATTTTTTTTCCTTAAAAAAGTCACATGTAAGGATGCAACTTTTCTCATAACTAACTAAAAACAATGTAACAAGAAATTTACTGTAAAACAAATTCTGATAAAATATATTTGCTCTATTTTCACTAGATCTCTGAGATAAGTTTAGATCTACCAAAAAATTAACAATTTTTAGAAATTTAAAAAAAAAAAACTAACAAAAGTGTTTTAAAAAACTATATGTTTTGTAAAATAAAGTTTGAAAAGTTAATTTTTCTATTTATAAGTTTTTTTCTTAAATATTAAAATATTTATGTTTTATCTCATTTAAATTATTTTTATACTTAAACAATTAACTAAATTAAGTAACTCCTTACAATAATAGCTCCATAACTAACATATAACTAATAATCATCATTGGTTGAATCATTAAGACTAGTTAAACCTCATTGGAGATCATGGATATAAGTTGATGAAAATACTTGTGTACATGGATCCTAACTCAACACAACAAATCATGAGGTAGGACAAAAGTTTCTTCTTTTTCTGTTTTCATATAATATCAATTAATAGATAAAAAAACATAGAACCTTGTCTTAAGTAAAATTTAGATTAATTATATGTTTATAAATGGTTAGTAATCCAACTCTTACAATATCGAAAAAATACTAAAAAAGATAATTAGTAAAAATAGTAAAAAGAAAAATATGTTAAGGATAATTATATGGTCACACAATAAGTTTTCTCTTGATTGTGAGCAAAACAATAACCACATATGACCTGCACATATGTGTACAAGTTACCTAAATGAATTTAATTAAAGGTAAAATAACACTATAGTTTGAAGGGGTATTTAAGATTTTGTCTTTTAAATTAAAAACACTAAGGTTGGAGGGAAATTTAAAAATTTATAAAATACCAGTGGTAAATAAATTTGACCCTTCTACTTCATAAGTTTGAAAGGTCTTGTTCTATAATTAATTATTCACTTTTCTTGAACTTGACTTGTTCTTTTTTAATGGTGTCTTTCTTGCAGGTGGCAAGTGGTAATATACAAGTATGGAACATCATAGCAGTTTTTTATTGACCAAGTAATTTAGATTTTCATAAGTTTGATAATTTCATATCAATTTCATTACTATATCAATGTAAGATTCATTAAATTTAAAACTAACTATTTAATAATTTATCTACTATTTAAATAATTGTGTGTTTTAATTATTTTATTATTTGATCTTTAATTTTTTTTTATTTCAATTTTATTTGAATTTGAAAGGATGGATATACTTCAAATACTTACTACCTGTTTAATTTAATTTTTCTTTATAACTGATTTAAAACATAGGTTATAAAAAGCCGAAATTAGAAACTACTTGGAGATGTTTGCTCAGATTTTTATTTCTACTTTTTAAGTGTTTTAGTAGGGTGCTCATAGAACATTTATAAAAAAATATGCTAAAAAAATAGAATTTTGAAAATAAATCAAAACTATTTTTATAAAAAAATAAAAAAATCATAGTTTACTTTTCATATGAAATTCTTTTTTAAAAAATAATAGCTGTCATTTTAATGCCGAAAGGCAAAGTTTACAGTAAAACACTCTTTTCTATAAAAGGTGTGCAAAGATATCTATATCAAAAAAGTGCAAATCGGTGGAAATTAAAGAAAGTTTAACATTTTATTAAACTTACAAAGTTTTATTTATCTACTTTAAGATCACCTGTCCATATTAGATAAAAATAATTAGAAAAAAATATTAAAAAGATTTGAAAAAAATATTTTAGAAGAATCATGACTTGATCTTAGTTTTATAGTTATATATATCAAATTTACATGGGGAACTTATAAAGATATAATAGAATTAACTGTCATGTGAAGACTTATTAAATGTCCAACAAACAAACAAAAATATCTAGGTGTACCTCCATACCTGAATGTCAAAATTAAATAAAATTAATTTGGAGTAAGGTATAACTATTTTAAATGAACTTTTTTTTTAAATATTTAAATTAATAAGATAATGTTCAAAATTGTTATATATTAATTTATGTTAATATAAACATAAACCAACTGGAAAATTTCAGCTTCCATAAAATATTTAAATCTTTATATATTTGTTTAAAATTTAATAAAAAAAAGTTTCAAAAGGCAATTTAAAAGAACTAAAACTATGTTAATTCCAATGAATTACCTTCTTTAACAAAATAATTATTTTACTATAAATAAAATTGTAAATAAAAATAAAAATATAAATGAAATACCTTTTTTTGATTATTTTCCTATTTGTAACCAAAATCAGAGAAATTCATTCAGATTTTTTTTCTCTTAAATAAAAAATTCTGTCACATCACAAAATAAGTAGAAAAAATAACTCATTTAAACAAGTCAATACGCATGCCTTTGTAAATATTATTTTAATTTTCTACTTTTCCTTGTTGGTTGTTAAATTTTATACTCCAGTTGTCAAACCTATGCGTACATCTAAACATAAATAAATACTACCATAACAAACTCGATTGGCCGTCATTGATATAATTACTTAAAACATTAAAAATATATGTTTATGAGAGTTTTAAATCATATAATTAATTATGTTAATGTTAATAAGTAAAATTGATTAAAATTAAGATATTAGCGACATTAATTAATTAGCCAAATATATCAACTTGTCAAAAAGTTTGGCAAATTAATGTATGTAAGTTTATTTATGCTCCAAAAGAGATATTTTACTAGATTTTAATTTATTCCTTTTATAAAGTTTACTGTATTGTATTATTTTTAATTTTTATTTTAGTATAAAAATCTTATAAAACTTATATTCTTTAATTAATATTTTATTTACTGTTTAATATATATAGATTTTGTTTTTTACCTTTTTATAGCTTAAAAGTATTAGTTTTATGTTATATTCACTAGACATATTTTATAAAATTTAAATGTAGTGTAAAATGTAGTATGTAGCATGCAAGACTATATCCAAATTTAGTATATAATTTATTAACATAGAAGATATTTTTATTATAGTAATACTAATTAATTTAGCCAAGACTTAAATGAACTCACGATTAACATGTTGGTATGTAAAATATTGAAGGATACGGAATTTGCACGCTTTCCAACACTTTTTTTAATATTGATTCTGCCTAAATATCCTGTGACTGCCCGAAGCCTCTATACGCGTATGGTCAAGCTGCCCGAAATCTGAACGGGCAGGTCCAAACTCCAAGAAGACTCCCACACTGAGATTATTATCTATCACCCTCAGAGGAGTTCGACCAGAAACACTTCCACGTCACCACCGTGGGAGGCGGCGCGTGGGGCGGTTTCCGGCCACCTCTCTCGGTGCAAAGTGGTGATCGAGGAAATGGGTCAGAGGCTGAGTTGCGTACAGCAGCATGAGGACCATGGTTTGTTCCCTGCAGTTGCTACCGGAGAACTGGAGGTTGTTGAGACCATGGTGGAGGAAGACCCCACTGTCCTGGAACACACCACTGGCCATGACAGGCTCTCGCCGTTGCATGTAGCTGCTGCCAATGGTCGGATCCAGGTTGTTCTCTTGGAGTTGAATGCTGTTGTGTGCTTTTGTTGCTCTGTCTTTTTATGTGTTTTTGATCATTCTGCTGTTCTTGTTTTTGAGCAGGTTCTTTCCATGTTGCTGGACAGGTCTTCCAATGTTGACATATTGAATCGCCAGAAACAGGTGTTTGTTTCTCTTGTCTGTGTTTATCTGTAACTGCAATTCAACTCTTAGCTTTAGGATAAACATTATGCACAAGAAAATAAGAATTTAAAATGACTTGAGTTCTTTAATTTCAAATTAATCCATGTATACTTCACCTTTTTATGAGTTTTCTCATTCAAATCCTGCAAAATTTGATTTTAGTTTACCAGATAAACTCAGTTTTTCTACTTTCTTATTTGTTTTTCTTTAGTAAGTGTCTATAGAGAAGTTTACTTAAAGAGAGTACTAGTCCCTACTTTTGTGAGTTTCAAACTATAGGTTGTACCCTTGTTTAATTTTGTTAATTAACTACTAAAATTGAATTACTTGTGTTTTCTTTTTGTGTGTAGACCCCGTTGATGTTGGCAGTGATGCATGGAAAGACTGGCTGCGTTGAGAAGCTTATCAATGCCGGAGCAAATGTATGTTTCGATTTTTGTTTTGTTTAGTTTTTGTAATATAATATTTTGGGTTTGTTTTAATTTTGAGAAGAGTTGTTTGTGGTTTTCTCCTAGTTAGGGTAATGACAGTGGTATGTGCTTCTAATGTTCCAGATATTGATGTTTGATGCTATACGTCGGAGAACTTGCTTGCACTATGCTGCCTATTATGGACATATAGATTGCCTTAAGGCTATTCTTTCTGCTGCTCATTCCACACCTGTTGCAGATTCTTGGTTAGACATACAATTTTCTTCTTTCTCTCTTTATACACGCACTTGTCTTATGGATCCGTGCACATACAGGCATGAATTTTGATGCTTAATTCTTCGATGAAATTGCAGGGGATTTGCAAGATTTGTCAACATAAGAGATGGAAATGGTGCTACCCCTCTGCATCTTGCAGCTCGCCATAGACGGTCTGAATGTCTTCATACCCTTCTTGACAATGGTGCTCTTGTTTGTGCTTCAACCGGTGGATATGGGTAATTTTTCTTAGAAGTTATGCATTAGTCAGTCTTGTATGAGTTTTGATGGCTTTTCATTCAGATTGATGAAAGTAACATGTGCAGTTACCCTGGAAGCACACCACTGCATATGGCTGCCCGTGGTGGTTCTTTGGACTGTGTTCGGATGTTGCTTGCTTATGGAGCGGATCGACTTCAGTTAGATTCTTCTGGGTCAGTAAATGCTGTCTACAGTTTAAAGATCTATTATAGCTGTCAGTGTAGATCACCATAGTAAATATGGAAAAGACTAGAAGGATCACTCATGAATTATCAGTTTATAGTGAGAAGTTGCTAAATATGCATATCTAATTCGTAAATTGCTTACTAATTTCTGTTTATAAATACAAGAGTTAAATAATTTTTTGGTACCTCCAACCTGTATTGAAATTGGTACTACCAAAATTTTTGCAGTGCTTTTCATATTGAACATCTAATAAATATGATGATTTGGTCATGACAATTACTTCGTTCCTTTTGAAATAACAATGTTGACATGTTTGCGTACTTACAAATATCTTACTAGGATGATTACATGTCAACATCGTTAGCTAAAGAGTAATAAATTTACTATCAAGACTAAATCAGTAATATTTATTAAATGTCAGGTATCCAAAACACTGAAAAATTTTGGTGGTCCAATTTTAATACCGACCAAATTTGGAGGTACCAAAAACTTGTTTAACCCTGAATAAAAAGAAGGAATGAAGCAATTGACAAGCTTCAGTTTTTTTTTTTTTTTCCATAAAAGTGAATATGTTAACTGACTGAAACTTTTAAGTTTGTTTTTGGTTAATAAATAGTTTGTAAGTCTCTGAACGGGATTTCTACACTTAAAAACTGAATCTTATCAGATGAAGAAACAAATTCCTTAATGAAAACTGAAAAACATAAGCTTATTTGCGGACTATTTGACTATAATTTGTGCTTGATAGCTGTGTTGTGCACCTAGATATCTCAAGAGATGTAAAATTTTTGTTTTTCCTCAGTTAATGTCAACAGAGAATGATTTCCTTCTTCAGCCCTTTTCTTGTCCTTTCCATAATTTTTAAAAAAATTCTGGATTTTTTATTCATCCCAAGCAAATCTGTTAAGACCTGGCCTAAATATTCTTTTTCAGGAAAATACCATTTTCAGTGGCCCTAAAGCACAAGCACAAGGCATGTGCTGCCCTGCTGGATCCTTCATCAGCAGCACCACTTGTTTGGCCATCCCCGTTAAAGTTCATCAGTGAGCTCAGCCAAGAAGCAAAGGCCTTACTGGAAAAGGCCTTGCTTGAAGCTAACAGGGAGAGGGAAAAGGCGATTCTTAAGGAGGTTGACATGCCTCCCTCCCCTCTGCATTCTGAGAGTGAAGACAGTAATATGGCCTCTGAGGTACAACATCTTCCTCTATTGACTGCTATAGGATTTTTTTTACTTCAATGCATTTTGCAGTTTAGTATGGTTAAAGATTATGCTTTGGTAGAGGTCCCAAGAGTGTTCTTTAGGACACAATAACATTACACGCTACTATTTCATCTGCAATGTACTCTTTGGTAGGCTTTTGATGGCTGTATTTTTTTCCTAGTAATGAATGCTTCATTCCGAGACTTCCAGGATTTAGATGCAATAGGTTTATTAGTATCTCATGCCAATGCATGAGTGTGATTAATTGTTTCTCTGGAAACATGGAATGGACATTTTGTCTTTAAAAGATGATAAATTATTTATTTGTTGGTTATTTCTCTTCATATAGGCCGATGAAATGGAGTTATGTTGCATATGCTTTGACCAAGTGTGCACAATCGAGGTCAGACCCTGTGGCCATCAAATGTGTGCTCATTGCACCCTAGCACTATGCTGTCACAAGAAGCCTGATCCTGCTACTGCTTCCCGTTCTGGACCAGCTTGTCCATTTTGCCGTGGTGCCATTATTCAATTACTAGTTGCTAAGATTAACAAGAGCTGTGATACCGAAGTGGAATCTAGCCCTGTGAAGCCAAGGAGATCCCGAAAATCAAATTTCAGTGAAGGAAGCAGCAGCTTCAAGAGCTTGTCGGCCTCATTTGGAAGGATTGCCGGCCGCAATTCAGGAAAAATTACAGACGAAAAGCAATGGGAGGTTTCTTAAGACTTGATAACTGTTGGTGGTTATTTTGATTCCAAGCCGGCAGGAAATTGATCTGCATGATGGTTTTAATTTCTGTGGAATGGCTGCCTATATTGGTTTCTTGTATTCATTTTGTTTCAATTGTCCAAAGATCACTAAGATCATGAGATACAATAGTTTGTAATCGGTTTGAGTTTTGATTTCTGAAATCTGATTCTTAGTTGGAGTTGGAGGACAGAACGGTTGTGTATTGTTTCCCCCAAAAATATGAAATATAGTATGCAAGAGTTAAAGGTAAGTTTCTTTACTGCTTTAACAATGGTAAACATATATGGATTCACACACACAAGCAGTATTCATTCTTAATAAAGACAGACTGTACCTTCATTAAAATGTGAGTGTTCATTTATTTAAGCCGAGTAATTGGTTTCACATCGTTTGAATAGTTAACATCTGATGGAAAAGTGAGAATTAGTTTTGATTAATCTCAATATGGACAAATGATCAGCCAGGAAGCCTTAATCACCAAACTTCAACATTTTATTTTATTTTCTTTTGTGAAGCATTTTCGCATGACCTGAGATGTGATTTCCCCTTGAAATGAAGGAAAAAGGACTTGACATACTAATCATCACTGGTGATCCCCACCAATATAGAAACAAGCACAAAAACCGATATGTAATAACTTCTTCCACACCAGAATGGTATGCGACTTCAGTAACTTAAATAGGCTTCAAATTTATGGTCTGCAGCATGTATTTATTGCTGTATTACTATCATAAAGAACTGAAGACTATATGGGGCAGAATGGAGTACGAATTGAACATCCTAATGCCTTGAAATTTAATTACCAAGCAGGAGAATCTCCTGAAACAGATAAAGAACTCCATGACCACTAAATGAAATATAAGGGATCATCACATGTTGAAATATCCAGCTAAACAAGAGAAAACTATTGGTGTTCCTTATCCATCACTCTTCTAGTTCACTTTTAGGATCATGTTAATGTCCATCATCATCACCCAATGAAGCAGATGGCCAATGATCAATTTGGCTACCCACTAAAAGTGAGGTTGAGTCTTGAATAGGGGAGAAAACAATTGGTCCGTAAGTCGTAGGACTCTGGTTCCTTCTGTATGTACTCACTGCTCTTCTCTCAGCTTCAAGGTAGTGACCAAGAGAGGGGGCATCATTCCCACTCACTGCATCAGTACTTAGCCTTGAACAAAGTGAAAACAACCAAGGCTTCAGCTTGTGAATCCTTTTGCCGTCCTTCGAGGGTTCCACCATTCTTCCTCTTGTTGATCTCCCTGAGAGTTCTAAGAAGCTAGAAATACGAATGAGGCTGCCCAGTGTCATGCTCCTGTCACGGAAGAATGATCCAGTGGACTATAGCAAGCCATGTCAAGTGGGTTAGGTAAAATGGCTTGATCATGAATACTTCTATAAACAAATAAAATATATGCCAAATTTCAATTCACATTCATTAACATGATTGAAAAAAAGAACAGTAATGAATGGGAGGGTAAATGTGCACAGTTTTATTCCCTAAGAGACTATCTCCAAGATTTGAATCCTTGACCCATTATGCCAAAGGCTCTCTCAATCATTACTAAAGAAGCATCTGTGAAAAATGTTACTCATACAGTCTTGTTTGTTTGATCTGTTTTACAATATTATTGTCCCTTTCTGACACTGTTGAAGGGTGGTTTTCTGCATTTAAATTTTTTTTTTTCCAAACCCTCTAATAAAAGACTCAAATTTCAACAAAGCGTGCTTCCGATTGATCTCAAAATGACAAACAGTATACCAACAAAATGGCAATTAAAGTGAAATCAACGTCACTCTCTGTCAAACAATTATGTGCTAGGCCATGGCATGGACCCCATTAGCGCCAAGCAATTATTTACACACAAAAGAAGCGAAGGATCCAAAAGAGACCGACAGGGGAAGAAATACGAAGCTTTATGGGCATGTTCATTACGTGGAGCTTCTTTTTCCTATTCATTTTCGGCTTGGACTAGTTCAAAAAATTAAAAAGCTTCATCTTCGTCAGTGAAATAAAACCAAAGTACGTAGTCAAAAGCCAATGTTCTAACAAGCATGAAAGAGTAAAGCGCGTCTAAGTTAAGACGAGTTGATAGGCAAGGGTTCAAGAACCGAAAAGGGAACATTGCTTTGTGAAGCTGAGAACAGCAAGAGTCACAATCAAACTTGATTAGCCATTGCAGGATGTGAAACAGTCATTATTTCGTACCAAAAAAGTTACATCAAGATATATACACACACATACAAAATATTTGAGATGTCTCTGTCTATGACTACGAACACTTATAAATAATACCCAAAACAATTAAAATGCTGCCATCATAGTAGTAAAAATACAAAATGAAACCATAAAAACAAAAAAACAATGACATGACAACATGCTAGGAAGGTCATAGCAGCTTAGGACAAAGGAACAGGTAGCAGTAAGTAGCAATGGCATCAATGAAACAAAAGGGTTGTCACAACACTATCTTGCATTAATAATTGATAATATCAGTAATCAATAATAATGATAAAATACGTTTTACCCTTCAATTTTACGTTAAAATTGGACTTAACCTCTGTACTTTAGAAACAATAATTTTGACTCCTATTTTAAATAATGGGTGAATTTTGTGTCTCCTACTATTCCATGTTCCACTAAGAAAAACAAAATGTATCCACTATCACAAATTCAAGAAACAAAACAATCAAACCAAGATAAGCTTTGACTGAAAATTGAGGATCTAAAACACATTGTACCCTAATAATAATAACTTTTGTTCTTGAATTTTTGTTCAAAGAAAATTTCGAACCTCCGTGTCAAGATCTGAGGAAGAATCAGTTGAAGGGGTATGAGAAGCAGTAAGCACAGTGCTGAAGGAGGCTGACCCAGAACCATTTCTCGCCAGTCCAAGCCTAGAATTCAAGAATCTCAATCCCAAAGGCCACCCTTCTTCCTGCATCAGCAGCAACAACAACAACAACCCTATCACCCTTCAAATTTGAAAGTGAAAACCAAAAACTGAATCTGATAAACAAGCTGCTGTAACAAAAACCCTCAAAATCATTTCAAAGCACCCCACTTTATATTCAGATAACATCAATGAGTATGCACCTTATGAGTGTATTGCGTGTTGTGTTTGTGAGAGAGAAAGAGAGAGAGAAGGGAAAAGGGTACCTGTTGAGCCATTACTGTGTTTGTTTGCCAAATGAAACGGAGGAGTAGAAGTGAATAAGAACAACACACTGAAACAAAATACTAGGAAACTGTCCAAACAAGTGTCACTTCAGACAAAGAAGTATGACCTCGAGATTGAGCACCCTCTGACCAAAACACCATAAAAAGTCAAAATTTACTAAGAAAGTGCAAAAACAACAAAGGAGTGGCACCGACATTGAACAGAAATGGTATAAAGTTGACATTCGACCAAGGAGAAAAGACGCAGACGTAACAAAGAGGTTCTTTGGTCCAAAGTGAAGCTGTTTGAATGGTTGATTAAGCACATTAATGTTGGCTCTGAAAGTCACACATCGAAGAGAGAAAGGGTGTGAGGTGAGAGTGACATCTTACCTCTCAGGGTAGATTGGGAGGCTCTGCATAGAATCTGAGGGAGGCAGAATAGTTTGGTATCAGTTACAGAGTTGAGAAACGCAAAAGATGGCAACTTCAATACACAGCGATTGAGAATATATATATATATATATATATATATATATATATATATATATATATAT
>Ga0209700_105505_pt1 | contig 21279 bp, 12 predicted proteins | sample SiratroredBW_FD_187528 | JGI IMG/M metagenome (GOLD analysis project Ga0209700, IMG submission 187528) | Root nodule microbial communities of legume samples collected from California, USA - Siratro red BW (SPAdes) (version 2) | ecosystem: Host-associated > Plants > Roots > Nodule | place: USA... | reverse complement strand
AGTGATTGATACCTGGAGAGAGATGAAAGTAATCCATTGGTAGAATGAAGAAGAGAAGAGAAGAGACTATAAGACACAATCCTCACACTCACTCAGATACCCAAAGAGATAAGAATGAAAGCACAGTTGTGAAGATTCCCTTAACCACACCTTTTTACTAACACACTGACTACTACTGGTCTTCCTCCTCTCTATCAATTATTGTTGTGCATGATTGTGGGATGACATTGACTTCCACTTTTATATCTATTGAAAATCTTTCTTTTTTTTATATAATAATAATAATAATATATCTAACAGTCTCCGAATGTTTATAGCTGCTCAGACTGTTAATTACTCATTTCTTATCTCATTCTTATTTAATTCCTATCCCTCAGACACATATTTAAACGTTAGAGTATTCTCTACATGTACACCTCTCGCCAAAATTCAGAATTACGTGAAGTCGGATACTCAAAGTACTCGTAATCAGATTAGGAGACTCCAGCCCCTTACCTCGAATAGTACCAGATCTATAATATTTATTAGAATAATGTTATTTTTGACATAACGTTTATTTTTAATTCCTATTTGATACTAGGGTATTTTTATCCATTCGCATAAGTAGTAAGGATAGTTTTGTCAACTGAGGATAATGTAATGTGGAAGGGCAATTTTGTCTTCTCCTTGAATTGAAATGGATTTTGTTGAGAGAATAGGAAACGATGTCGCGAACGTTTGAAATCAAACCCTCAGTCAAAAAGAAAAGAGTTGTGAGAGAAGTTAGAGCTTGTGCAGCATAGAGAAGTATTTTGTTTTTGTTCGAGAATCGAGAGCTAAGGTTGCTTGTGTGATGACGAGAGATTGTGGTTGTGCGACGACGTCTCGATACGGTTGGGGTGGAAGAAAATCATTTGGTGTTCGGTATTTGTAGTGGTGGTATTACAAGACGAATCGTTTGTTGTTCGACATTTGTAAGTAGTTTATTGATTGTGTTTTTGTGCATTGAGGTTGGCATTGTTTAAAACTAAAAAGGTTTGTCGTTGTGGAAAGTTTTGATTTTTAAGATTTTGGTTGACATCGTTGAATGTGAAAAAGTTTTATTAGTGAACTAAACTCAATATTATTATGCGAATAGTCATTTTTGAGTAGTGGGTTGTGGATTTATAGGGTTTGGAAGTTTGGAAACAAACTTTTTTGGGGAAAAAACTAAAAAGTTGCATGAGGTGTATTTGAGTAGTGGGTTGTAGATTGATAGGGTTTGGAAACACATGAACACATGAACACATATGACTTCTGTTGCAAAAACTTGAACTGAGGTGTCCCCTCATTACAGAAGGGGTAACCTCTGGTGTTTTGCAAGGTGAGAATCACTTATTCTTTTACAAAACAACTGTGGTTACACCTTCTGTATTCCGTTCTATAATGAGGGGTAAATTTTCGCGAATCTTTTATTGGAAGGATATCAAAATAGGGGATAGCTAAGTTAACTCAGCTTTGATCACAAGTTTGGTCAGTGTTTAAAGTGTAATATGTTTTGTTTAATCATGTTCACATTATTTATTAGTGCTGATTTTTACCATGACCAGGTGGTTGTTGAATTATAGTGTTAAATGAAGAGCTCCAATTTGACATTGTGAAAGAAACTGTAGAAGATGGTATTGGTCAATCAAAGCAAAATAAAAACACCAGCTTGATGTACATAAAGATCGTCCAGAAATTAAACAACTGGATGATATTATCCAAGATCAAGAGGAACTAATTATCAAGCTTTAGAACTCTTTGGGTTGAATTTCCTAAGAAAAGAAGAAGGTCTTCAAGGGTTACTGCAAGAAATGTAAAAGGTTGTAAAATTTGATTGTTGTTAATATAATGAAACAATTTGGATGAACTTATTGTGAGTGCATGAAATTGTTAGTGCATGAAATTGGTTTAAATGTCATGAATTTATTTGGATGACCTTGTTAGTGCATCACACATATATATTTTGGTACTTGTTATTGCATTATGTGTGGAATGTTGAAACATATGATTTGAGTAGCCAAAACTTGAACTAAGATATTCCCTCATTAAGGAAGGGGTAACCTCTAATGTTTTGTAAGGTCAAAACCAGTTTTGTTGCACAGAGGTGTGTGAATTGAACATAATTTGGTCAATAAAAGCTTGATTAATCCTTATTATGGGTGTAATTGAAGAAGTTAAGAAATTTATTTGTGAATATGGTCCTCATGAACACGTCTGCGTTGAGTTGCCAAAAGTTGAACTTAGGTGTCCCGTTGTTAAAACATAGGTAACCACTGATGTTTTGCTACATGAAAGAGTCATTCATCTTTGTTATGGTTGTAATTGAAGAAGGTAAGAAATTAATATGTCAAAATGGTCCTCATCAACGCATTTTAGTTCAGTTGCCAAAAGTTTAACTGAGGTGTCCCATCGTTAAAACATGAGTAACCGCTAATGTATTATAAGATCAGAACCAATATTTATGCACACAGATGTATCAATTTAACATATTTTGATACTTCAAAGAGTCATTCATCTTTCTTATGGTTGTAACTGAAAAAGGTAAGAACTTAATATGTCAAAATGATCCACATCAATACTTCTGAATTCAGTCATTAAAAGTTCGACGGAGGTGTCCCCTAGTTAAAGCTTGGGTAACCTCTAATGTTTTCACATGTCAGATGGCCTGCATCATGTCCTACAAATCAAAACATAACAAAACACCCGAGAATGTTCAAACTTTCAAACACTTAAATAAAATAACTAATTCATGGTAGCAAACAATTCACGAAAAACCAATCAACACACCCACCCATCGCTCATTCAAAAGGAAATAACTTTCAAAAGGAGCACACAACCCATCTTTCTCGGCACCATACACAGAAGAAACAAAAAGATTCAAACATCACAACCCTAAATCCCTAACAAAAATCATACCTCAACAAAAAACTAAGTCGTCAAACCACAAAAATGTCTTCCCTTTTCAATAAAAACCCCATAAAAGACGAACCTTTACTTTAACCACCACAAACCCTAAACCCCAAACGGAAATCAAACATCAAAAAACGAACCTTTACTTTTTCATCAACAACCAAGAACAAAATTGTAAAACGAGCAATACAACTTTCTTTTTCATCAAAAATCACATAAAAGACGAATCTTTACTTCAACCACCATAAACCCCAAACGGAAATCAAAAGTCAAAAAATGAACCTTTACTTTTCCATCAACAACCAAGAACAAAATTGTACAACGAGCCATAAAACTTCCTTTTTCATCAAAAATCACATAAAAGACGAACCTTCACTTCAACTACCACAAACCCCAAACGGAAATCAAACCTCATAAAATGAACCTTTTCTTTTCCATCAAGAACCATGAACAAAACTGTAAAACGAGCACTAAAACTTCATTTTCCATAAAAAATAACATAAAAGACAAACCTTGACCAAAAACCCACCACACCTTCACAGTAACAACGCCACTAAATTAGAACCCCTTAATCCATCACTCTAATGGTGACGAACCCTAAACCAATACAACATACAGAAAACAAAGGTCGCTGGAAAGACAAGAGGACGGAGACGAGAGGAGGCAGAGAGACTTCGCGCGAGAAGGGACACGAGAGGAGGGCAGAGAGAGTTCGTGTGCCAATGTTTTGGGTTTTTGGTTTTCAAACCTCAGCCAAACTTCAAATCACTATCACTTTACACTACAAATTAAAATGATATATTTTTACCACATCAACAGTGTCAAATAAAGATGATGCCACATGAGAAATATTGAGTACTTGTGGGTTTAAGTATTATTTAAAATAGTAATTACTCCTAATTTTAGAGTTGTTGGATTTAAATTTATGTTTTGAGTCCTAAGTTAAAGAAAATCATTTAATTTCAATTATTGTGAAATTTCAGCTATAAAAGAATGAAAAAAATGATAGATTGGAATATTCATGAAGAAAAGAAATAAAAAGTTTAAAATAGAAAAAAAGTCTAAGAGAAAGGTCACTTAACCTAGGCCTAAAACCAAGTTTAAAAAGGAGATTTTTAGGGTTTTTTTGAGGCATCAAGACCTAGAGGACGTAGGCAGACCATTAGAATCAAGATTTTCTTCTTCTTTTGCAATCTTCCTTTCATTGATTTGTAATGGCTACCATGGGTAGCTAAATTTTTCATCTTTGAGATTGAATATAATATTTTGAACTCATTTGTATTTTGGTGAAATATAATATTCAGTTTCTACTCAATTGGTATTTTCATCTTATGCTTAATGCTAGATTTTATCTGATCAATAGAGTTTTGATTTTGATTCTTAAATTTAACTAGGAAATACTTTTGAGTTTCTGACCTAGATGAAAATATTCAATATATTGGAATACTAGGGGTAGGTTTCAGTATATTGATTGCTATAACATCTGTTCTTAATATTGGGTAATTTATTAAATAACTGAGGGATCAATGTTTAGGAAATTACCTTATAAATTTCATATCAGAGAAATGGGTGTGAATGATTTTTATATGTGCATCAATAGTAAGTAGTTATGAATATTATATGTTTTTATCAAATCCAAAATATGAATGAGGGAGATAGATGAAGTTGATTCCAGAGTCTTTCTAGATCTTGAAAACTTCTTTTTATAATTGCTATTTATTCTTTAATTGTCGTTATTGCTTATTAATTTAAATTACTCTCAAATCATCTTGAAACCTTTAATTGCTTAGTGAGTTGTGAATTTGAGATTTGATAGCAAAACTGTTCTCTGTGGGATCAACATCCTTACTTTATAAATCTATATTATTTTTTATTCAGTACACTTGTCGAAAAAAGTTAACAACGGAGACGAGAGGAGGCAGAGAGACTTCACGCGAGGAGGGACAAGAGAGGAGGGCAGAGAGAGTTCGCGTGCCAATGTTTTAGGTTTTTGGTTTTCAAACTTCAACCAAACTTCAAATCACTATCACTTTACACTATAGATTAAAATAATATATTTTTACCACATTAACAATGTCAAATATAGATGACAACACGTGTTGATATCAACGTAACATTACTCGTGTGTGTAGGTTGGTATAAGGACTGTCAATGTAGACCGGTTTTAAGTTTGCACATTGTAAACAAAATCTAAAACTCCTTCGACTTTAACTTTTTGTATAGTGTATTTATTTCACAAAACTCACGAGTTAAACAGTAAGCTTATATATGTAAAGATGGATCGAAAATTTTGTAAATATCATTTTGATATTCAACAATTTATTTAATTTATTAAACAATGTACAACTAACAAAAGTAAAAAGGTTAAATTTTTAATTGAATTGAATTTGGTAATATATTTAGGTGTAGTGGATATGAATAAAACTATCTCCGAGTTGTGCTAGCCTAATTAAAGTTAAAAAAAAAGTATTATCATTTTTTAAATGAATTTTACTTTTATTTAGTATGAATGTTTCAACCTAAATTTAAACTCATCCTAAAATTTAATATAAAAATGAAAAGTGAAAAATGTCCTTTAAAAATCTTTATATGTATTTTAAGATATTTTTTCAAATGTATTAAAAAAGCAAACTATTACTTTCGAAGAAAATTGAATTTAGTATTCAATGCAATAAAGAAATAGAAATGGTGGATTTTAGATTTTTTAGATTGACAGCTTATAGAAAAATCAATGTTATATACCAAAAATATATTTATTACAAACATAAATACATTTTTTTTTATAAATTAGTAATAAAATATTAATTAGCAACGATAAATGAGGAATACTTTTAGCAATTAATCTACTTATTCATGCATAGTTCAATCAACATATTTGTAAAGTAAACGAGATTTGAGAATAAAAAAACTCACTACAAATCAACAATAGTTTTGTCATAAAAGAAAAACTGGGAGCTCCACACTTGATGTAAGCTTAGGATAGTTAATTAGTTTGCTCCAAAAGTCTTCAATGTTTCTCTATTCACTTAAGTTTTGCAAAAGTCTTCAAATAGATTTGGTTTGTTCCAAAAATATTCTACTTGTTTCAACGATTCCGATTATTGCAATGGTGGCGTTGATATTGAAAAAATAAATAAAAAATGAAGAACTGAATATCATTAATCTCAAAACAGAAATGGTCTTGCAACTATTGTGGCTTTGAACACTTCCTAATTATAGGTGTACAAGAGGTTCAATTGTATATATTAATCATTCATCATTAGAACCCTTTACCATGAAAGTTTCTACCTTATTTTTATAGAAAAAAACGTCCCATCATTTTAATATAATCTAATATGCTCCAAACAAAATACTGTTATTTTTTCATTTTTGGTGTGCTTCCTAGCTTGTTCACATAAGAAACAAGCAGTGGCAAGTGGTTACCAATTCAGAATTTAATTAAAGAAATGCCAACACCTGATCAAATGGCATTAGTTAAATGCCATGCAGCCACCAGAAAAGCCTGGAAAATGTCCCAATGAACTTAAGCTGCTATTGCTGTCATCACTCTTTACCCTCTTGCTAGAGGTCAATTAATATGTTATGTGTTGTAGGATTTGAGTTAGGTTTAATTTCATTTTCTAATTTCTAACGTTTAAGGTAAAAATAAGAGACAAAGTCATGAGCATGAAGAGAAAGGTTCAAGGGCAGACAAATTCAACTTACACTTATTTTAGTTTGCAGGGTACAACACGGTTTTAATTTGATTATTCACCTAAGCAAAAACGTCACGAGTAATCTCACTAGAAATAAACCTATAAATACTTTTGCTTGAGCTCAATTTCTCTCCATCTCTTGCTTAATCAATAGTCAACAACATTATATACACAAACGCAACTTTCTTTCTTGTCTTGTCTTGCAACTTTATCAAAGAAACAACAACAACAATGAATAATACTCCATGCTTGCTTCAAATGGTTTCTACTTTGGTTTCGATTCTAAGTATTTCATCATTGGCCTCAGCATCTCTGGAAGTGGGTTTCTACAGCTCCACATGCCCATCTGCTGAAGCAATAGTGAAAAGCACTGTAGAAAAAGCAATTTCTGCCAATCCAGGCATAGCAGCTGGTATCATCAGAATGCATTTCCATGATTGCTTTGTTAGGGTAAGTTCACTTCAGTTGTATATAGATGAGCTTGTTCTTAATCATTTCAAAGAGAAGAAATGTTAAAAATATATCAGTTTCTGATTCTGAAATTGCTGTGGTGATCAGGGATGTGATGGTTCTGTGTTACTAGCATCCTCACCGGGTAATCCAACAGCCGAACGAGACAATTTCATCAACAACCCAAGCTTACGTGGGTTCGAGGTGATTGAGGAGGCCAAGAACCAATTGGAGGCTGCATGCCCTAATACAGTATCGTGTGCTGACATTTTGGCCTTCGCAGCACGAGACAGTGCTTCCAAAGTTGGTGGCATAAACTACGATGTTCCATCAGGACGCAGAGATGGTCGTGTCTCTATTGGTGACGAAGTGACAGAGAATCTTCCTGGACCAGGTTTCAGTGCTGATCAACTCCTTGGTAACTTTGCACAAAAGGGTTTGTCTGCAGATGAAATGGTGACACTTTCAGGAGCACATTCAATCGGTGTGGCACATTGTGGTGCCTTCTCAAATCGCTTATACTCTTTCAGTGACACAATCAAACAAGATCCCTCACTTGACCCTTCATACGCTGAAACCTTGAAAACCAAGTGTCCTCCACCACCCCCCATCACAGACACCACAGTTTCTCTTGAACCTTCCACTCCTATTCGTTTGGACAACAAATACTATGAGGGTTTGATCAACCACCGTGGCTTGTTCACATCAGATCAGACCCTGTTCGCCACTCAATCCACAAAGGAAATGGTTGAAAGCAATGCATACAATGGTGCAAGTTGGGCTCAGAAGTTTGCCCTAGCAATGGTTCACATGGGTTCTATACAAGTCCTCACTGGCTCCGAAGGTGAGATAAGGAAGCAGTGCAGCTTTGTTAATTAGTTAACAGCAATATTTCCCTTAAAAACACTTCGTTAATTTGTTCTTATTTTCCATTCATAAAGGGGAAATTGAAATGGTTTGCAGTTGTTCTTCTATGTTTTTGAGTCGTACCAAGTCAAGTGTATATACCCTCTAGGGCGGTTATTTATGTGCCTTAATTACCTCTTCTTGTAATGCTTGTTTTGCTGATAAATAATAATACCCTTTTTTCCCTAGCATTTGAATAATGTACTTTCCGTTGACAAATTAACTCAACTTCTTTGAAAAAGTGGAGCCATCATTTATTTTGACAAAAACAACTTATTGATAATCAATATCCATAAGGAACCATTCAATTTTGACTTAGTATATTAAAAATAATTTTAAGTAAATGGGTCCAACATTTTATTTTTTTATGCTTAGTACCTGTTCAAAATTCTATTACTTCAAATAAATATTTTAAGAGTGAAAAGTACAACCAAAATAGGCAATTTTGAACTATCTCAAAATTTGAAGGTTTATATAAGATTACAAGTTTAATCTGAAAAATCACATATAGGTGGATTGGAATCCACTCAACATACCACCTTCTAGTAAAGAACATTTTTTAGGGTTTTAACTAGTAGGATGTAGTAGAAAATGTAATATTGTATGGAGAAATGTGTGGATTTCATGTATACGGATAATATGGACCAATAAAAATAATATTGTGTTTGGAAACTTAAAATTTGATGTATAAGAGATATTCACAAATACTTAAGTTAAAATATGGGCTTGGATAATTAGAAAATATAGGATAACCACCTTTGACCATTTTGATTGGTGTTTGAACTCTTTAAGTTGTCTGAAGCTTCTTTCTTAAGTTGAAATGAGAAGGTGAATTAGCTGGGGTTTTTCTTTTTTGCAGAAATCTAGTATATCAACAATATAAGTAACCATATTTTGTTATATGATGATAGTCTATGTATGGAAGGACATTAGCTAGATTCGAGTTGGTATAATGGAATGATTTAAGCAAGTGAACTTTGCTATGATTTGCCTAGTTGGGACTGCTGCACACATAGACACATGTACCACCCATCATTTGCTAGAAGCAAGTGCAAAATGTTTCTCTGTTTTAGTGAAAATTAAGAATTGGGGTCATATTGACATATCTATCCCACTATGCATAAATATAGTTATCTCTTCGTTCCTTGAGTTTACTTAAATTTTGTTTGAACTTTTATGCTAGTACTTAAGAAGATTAGATCCTGGTTTTATTGGAGATGTTTATTTGTAATGCTGGAGGGCGATTGGGAAAGGGTCTATGAGAAATGAAAAATGTACATGGTTTACTTTTTCAAGATAGGTGGCTGCCAACGGTAAACACAAGTTCAGACGACATCTTTGTACTTAAATTATGTTGTACGAAAAGCACAATCTTTGGTATCCAAAACACAACCTATAGTTGGAATGAGGTGGATAATTAAACTGCTATAATTCTAAAAAGAGAAGGAATACACCCAATGTAGTTAGTTACTGCCACATCGTATCACACTAAATTTAAACTTGTATCACTATGTGTTAAGACTTTATTCGGCAAGTATACCGAGTCACAAGTAATATAGTGAGTTAAGTAAAGATGTCGATTTCTCAGAGAATAGTTCTGTTTTAGATTTTAAATTCACGACTCACTAAACAAATAAAAGTTTCAAGATGATTTGATAATAATTTGAGTCAAGAAACATAAAAAGAACAATTAAAAATAAGTAACAATTGTAAAAAGGAGTTTGCAAGATCTAGAAGGACTCTAGGATTGAACTTCATCTCTCACTCATTTATGTTTTGGATTTGATAAAAACATATAATGTCCGTAACTACTCACAATTGATGCACATATAGAAATCATTCACACCGATTCTTCTGATATGAAATTCATAAGGAAATTTCCTAAACACTGATCCTTCAGCTCTTTAGTAAATTACCCAGCATTAAGAACAGATGTTATACACAATCAACACATCGAAACCTATCTCTAGTATTTCAATATATTGAGTATTTTCATCTAGGTCAGAAACTCAAAAGTACTTCCCAGTTAAATTTAAGAATCAAAATCAAGACACTATTGATCAGATAAAATCTAGCATTAAGCACGAGATGAAAACACTAATTGAGTAGAAACTGAATATTATAAATAAAAATCATCAAAATATGAATGAGTTCAAAAGATTACATTTAATCCCAAAGATGAAGAATTAGCTACCCATGATAGCCATTACAACCCAATGAAAGGAAGATTGCAAGAGAAGAAGAAAATCTTGATTCTAGTAGTCCGCCTCCGTCCTCTAGGTCTTGATTCTCCGTCATCTAGGTCTTGATGTCTCCCAAAACCCTAAAAATCTCCTTTTTAACTTGGTTTTGGGCCTAGGTTAAGTGGCTTTTCTCTTGGGCTTTTTTCTATTTTAAACTTTTTATTTCTTTTCTTCATAAATCTTTCAATCTATCATTTCCTTCATTCTTTTATACCTGAAATTTCACAATAATTGAGATTAAATGATTTCCTTTAACTCAGGACTCAAACCATAAATTTAAATCCAAAAACTCTAAAATTGGGAGTAATTACTACTCTAAATACACTTAAACCAACAAGTACTCAATATTTCTCATGTGTAAAAACACTCAAAATTGGTACTTATCAACTCCCCCCAACCTAGAATCTTGCTTGTCTTTAAGCAAAGTAATTGGATTCACACACAAAAAATTTTCCAAAACAAAAACAGTGGTTGCTCAAAAATCAGACCCATGGTTCAATCATCAGACAACGTTCATTTTCAAAACTAGAATTCAATAAGAGAGATCAGATATTCTAAGTCAAATTAAAGCAGGAAAAAGACACAATCAATCTACAAGAGAAATAACTCAAACAAAGACATGATAATCTAATTGAGGAATTTCTCTCTTAATATCTCACAGGGTAGTGTCTCTCTCAACTTCCATTGACTCTGAACAAATCAAAGTTGCCTTTTATTTTTAGTCAAATCACAAACACACAATCAACATGGATCTTAAGGTCTTTTAAAGGTTGTAATGAGGCTGGGCTATCAAGAAGATTGGTTTTTCTGATAATAAAATGCATACTTCAGACAAGAAGAACATATCTACAAATGAGACAAAATTTCCCTTAGAAAGAATTAATCTACCAACTCTTGATTTCATCCAACCATCATTTTTTTTTGAGTAATTCACTCTTTTGTTTATTTTTCTTTTTCTCTTTTTTTTTTCAATTTTTTTTTGTAAAACAAAAGAGTGAATTATCTAACCCATTTCTTTACATAACTAGCATCTCAAAGCTAAATCAACCCTTCCCATTATAAAAATTGCACCTATGTTCTCCTTTCTTAAGCATGCTACAAGGGTGGAAAATCAAATATCAATAGAAGGTTAGGGTGCAACAAAGAAAATTTCAACTCAAAGGGTTATCAAAAGAATTTGTTATGAACTATACTTGGTTGGCTTTTTCGGCTCTGGGTTTAAATATCTAAATACAAAAATGTCTTAATCATCTCCAAGTTTTCCTATGTGAAGTAAAATAACACAAAAAATCAGGCAACATCAACTTGATACATTACTTAGTGGAACTCTCAACTGTTTAAAGATTCACAACTCACTTGGCTAATTGGTTTTAATTCCTGAATTTTTATCAAGTCTTGTTCTAGTCATAACCTTGTTCAATTTTCATGCATCAATGACCCACTCAACTTAACTCAAAATTCTAATCTCTTAAAAATTTCTCAATACTAAGTTGATCTGACTTAGAACAATCATGAGTCTAATTTCCACTTAGCCACATAATTAAGCTAAGTACCACACATCAAACATAAAAATAACAAATAAAAGTAACAACAATAAATACGGAATGGAAACTCAATCACAAGCATACTACAATATTTAATTAAAGAAAAAAAAATATTTTATCAACAATCTTCCCTCATAATCCTATCAAAGTCGGTGTCAATTATGCATCCGGATGTTCTTCTACTGCAGCTGTGGTTGTGCCTGCTCCACCTCCCCCATGAAAATTAGGCCTCTCCCTAGGCCATGCGACACAAGAGCTGAATTGGTTAGGTAAAAGAAATTGAGGCCAAAGAACACTTACCTCGAAGATTATGCAGTGGAAATTCAAGATTGAAATTCAAGATTGGAAAAGATTGAGCAAATGTGGCTCACAAGGGTGAGGGCAAGAGGGGAGTGAGCCCTTTAGGATTCTACATTTTTTTTTGGCGAAAAATTTCCCCGGAGCGAGATCAACCTCGCCCAGGCAAAAATACTCCAGTAAGCACCCTTAATTTTCGCTCAAACGAGATATTCTTCGCTCGGGCTAACTTCACATCGTCAAGATCCTCGCCCAAGCGAAACCAGTTTCACCCGGACAAAAATGCTGCAATGGGCAGCCTTAATTTTAGCCAAGGCAACTCCCGGCTCGCCCTGACGAAACCATTCCAGTAAGCACCTCCTATTTTCACCCAGGCGAAATCAGCTTCGCCCAGGCGAGAGTTGTAGTTCAAATTTTTTCATATTTTCTCTGCAAAATTCGCCTAGGTGACTCTCAGCTCGCCCAAGAGAAAACATTCTTGCACTTATGAGATTTAGGATCTTTTAACTTCACTGCTCCATGAGGCCTTCTTTGCCTTTGGACACTGTTCTTGGGAATTTTCCTCGCCTTTTCAAACTTTTCCCAACATTTCTGCACTTCTTTTTCTTCCCCTTTATCTATTTCATCAATGACAAGAATTTTTATCAAAGGATCAAATGCATGGATCCTCTTTTCCTGTTCAGCTCAAACTTCATCTAAAACATCAACTCTAAAACATTCTTTTGCACCACTTGGATGTTTCATAGCTTCTATGACATCAAAGCTTACCTCTTCATCTTGTGCACACACCTTAAGTTTCCCTTTATCAACATCAATGATGACCTTGGGAGTTTTCATGAATGGTCTTCCTAATATCAGGGGGACTTCAGCATCCTCCTCTATGTCCATGACCACAAAGTCAACTGGAAATAGAAATTTGTCCACCTTCATTATCATGTCTTCAACAATTCCATAGGGATATTTTATAGACCTATCAGCTAGCTGTAGAGTCATCCTTGTAGGTCTCACTTCAACATCTCCAATCTTCTTTAGCATGGAGAGAGGTATAAGATTGATGATTGCTCCAAGATCCATTAAAGTTGTTTCAATTGTGAGATTTCCTATGGTGACAGGTAAGGTGAAGCTTCCCGGATCTTTAGATTTTTGTGGCAAGGATTTTTGAATGATGGCACTACACCCAGCTTCCAGTTCAATTGTTTCCTGATCAGGAATTTTTCTCTTCTTTGTCAATTGCTCTTTCATGAACCTGGCATAAGTTGGCATTTGTTCCAGGGCTTTAGTGAAAGAAATGTTAATCTGCAGCCTTTTTAGAACATCTATAAACCTTGAAAATTGCCTATCCTTATCCTTCCTTGAGGGGGCATGTGGGTAAGGAATATCCCTCACAAGGGGACTTCTCATTTGGCTCTCACCTTTATTGTGTTTCTCACTCTTTTTCTCACTCCTTCCACTTTCTTCTCTACTCTTTTCTTTTTCTCCCTCACTCTCATTTTTCTCTTCTTCCACTCCACTCTCTCCAACATTTAGCTTATCACCAATACCTTCTCCCACAAACTTTCCACTCCTTGTTGTAATTGACTTGCAGTGCTTCCTGGGGTTGATTTGGGTGTTGGCTGAGAATTGGCTTCCTTGTTGATCTGCTAGTTGTTTGGCTAACTGGCCAACTTGTGTCTCAAGATTTCTGATGGCAGCCTACGTATTCTTCTGATTAACCATAGAGGCTTGCATAAATTTTTCCAGAGTATCTCCCAACTTGGTTGTCCTGTCTTGAGTTGAAGGGAATTGTTGTTGTTGGTAGGGAGTGTTGGATGGGCCAACATCCTGTTTCAACCCAAAACCTTGACATTGATTATTTCTCCACCCTTGAGATGCATTATTCTGATAATTTCCAGAAAAACCACCTTGTCTACCTTGATTTCACATATACTGAACCTCTTCTTGTGAAGGATTGGCTTGATAAGAGCATTGTCCATTTGAGTGGTCACCTCCATAGAAGTCGCACTTCATAGTTTGGCCTTGATTGGGAGAGGAATGCACAACCTGTAGTTGCTAAGGCAATTTTGATAATTGCTTTGTGATTGCCTCTATCTGCTAGGTCAAGATCTTATTCTGAGCTAAGAGTGCATCAGAGGTACTAAGATCAAGCATTCCCTTCTTTTGAACAACTTTCCTATCATGTTGGGCCTGATAGTCTGTAGAAGCTAGAGCATCAATGATTCTTGTTGCTTGCTCTACATCCACATCCATCATGGTACCTCCAGCTGCTGCATCCAATATCATCTTAGTGTCAGGCCTCAGACCATTGTGAAAAATGGTCAATTGTGCTATGTCTTCCAAGCCATGGTTTGGGCATCTTTTGAGCATTACTTTGAAGCGTTCTCAAGCATCACAGAATGCTTCATCTGACCCTTGCCTGAATGTGGAAATGTCCGACTTGGCCTTGATGAAACGAAACAGTAGGAAAAATCTATGCAAAAGTTTTTCCTCTACATCATTCCAGCTTGTGAGACTCTTATTGGGATGGGATTTCAACCATTCTTTTGCTTTACCAGCTAATGGAAAAGGGAACAAACGAAGGTAAGCATATTCAGTATCACTTTCTTCAAACCCCATAGTTCCAACAAGCTCATAAAATGTGGCAAGATGAGAGTATGGATCTTCATTATCCATCCCTGTGAACTGGTTGGCACTAATCAGATTGAGGAAGGTTGCCTTCATTTCTACACGTCGAGTGGTAGCAAGCATTGCTATGCTAGAGAAATGTCTTGGCCCTTGCTGCATGGCATAGTTCCCTAGAGTTCTTCTAGGTGGAGGCAGTGGTGGAGCTCTATCTCTTTCAGCCATATTCTCTTCTTGATTTACTTGAATATCTCTGTGAGGGCTGGCAAAAGGTTCTTCTCTTGCTCCTTGCTTTGATCTCTTTTTCCTTCTACGGTTGTTCCGAGTTGTCTTTTCTATTTCTGAATCAAATTGCAGTTGATCTCTAGGAACCTGTCCTCTCAATAACATAAATCAGGAACAACTTAAGCAAGAATTAGCACAAGAGGATTAGCGAATAACTAAAACAAAAAGAAAACAAAAGACAAAAATAAAAATAAAAGATATTCATAGTACTTAATGAGCTATGTTCTCAAATTCAAAAACAATAACCGTTCCCCGGCAACGGCGCCAAAAACTTGTTAAGACTTTATTCGGCAAGTGTACCGAGTCACAAGTAATATAGTGAGTTAAGTAAAGATGTCGATTACTCAGGGAACAGTTTTGTTTTAGATTTTAAATTCACGACTCACTAAGCAAATAAAAGTTTCAAGATGATTTAATAATAATTTGAGTCAAGAAACATAAAAGAACAATTAAAAATAAGTAACAATTATAAAAAGGAGTTTGCAAGATCTAGAAGGACTCTGGGATTGAACTTCATTTATCTCCCTCATTCATATTTTGGATTTGATAAAAACATACAATATCCGTAACTACTCACAATTGATGCACATATAAAAATCATTCACACTTTCCTCTGATATGAAATTCATAAGAAAATTTCCTAAACATTGATCCCCCAACTATTTAGTAAATTACCCAACATTAAGAACAGATGTTATACGCAATCAATACATCAAAACCTATCCCTAGTATTTCAATATATTGAATATTTTCATCTAGTTCAGAAACTCAAAAGTACTTCTCTGTTAAATTTAAGAATCAAAATCAAAACTATATTGATCAGATAAAATCTAGCATTAAGCACACGATGAAAATACCAATTTAGTAGAAACTGAATATTATAAATAAAAATCACCAAAATATGAATAAGTTCAAAAGATTACATTCAATTCCAAAGATGAAAAATTAGCTACCCATGGTAGCCATTACAACCCAATGAAAGGAAGATTGCAAGAGGAGAAGAAAATCTTGATTCTAGCCGTCCGTCTCCATCCTCTAGGTCTTGATGCCTCCCAAAACCCTAAAAATCTCCTTTTAAACTTGGTTTTGAGCCTAGGTTAAGTGGCTTTTTTCTTGGGCTTTTTTCTATGTTAAACTTTTTATTTCTTTTCTTCATAAATCTTCCAATCTATCATTTTCTTCATTCTTTTATATTTGAAATTTCACAATAATTGAGATTAAATGATTTTCTTTAACTCAGGACTCAAACCATAAATATAAATCCAAAAACTCTAAAATTGGGAGTAATTACTATTTTAAATAACACTTAAACCCACAAGTACTCAATATTTCTCATGTATAAAAATACTCAAAATTGGTACTTATCACTTCGCGTCAAAATCTGGATTATCTGAACAACGTGAAAATATGGCCATTAGAGAGTTTTTCTTTTATACGTGAGTTTATTCACTGGGTATGGAATGGTCATCCATTCAAGGGTAGACTTTTGTTGAATCCTTTTGAATATTAGGAGCAATGTCAAAAAAAAAATTGCGATATATTCAACTTTTTCTAAAAAAAAATACAGCACATGCATTGAATATTACATAATAGATATAAAGGACGATACCTGATATATTCAAAATTTTCAGAAACTCTAATGTCTCAATATAATTTGATTCGAGCGAATGAATAAAGGTGATTATTGGCAAATATAATAGCAATAAAAGGTAACTTTCGAAATAGGAAAATGGTACTATTGATACAATAAAGCAAGTGATTACATAATAAACGACACTTTAGTTTGCCTAAACAGTTTTAAATACTTGTATCTACAAGTAAAAGATTACTATTGAAGAGAAAGGTTTTAATAATGTTACTTAGGTTTTTCCTCACAAGTTTTCCCCTTTCCATCATATATTTATTATATATATATATATGTTGTGTTTTGAGGCATTCACCACCACTCTTATTTATAGAGGCGTGGTAATGATTGCTCCTTATTATAATTCAATTGGTCTTTACTGACTTAGTTAATTAGGTTAGTTTCAAAGAGATAAATATTTAGATGTAAAATATCTCTACTCAAAGGTAAAAATGGTACACATACTCATGGTTATCTCTAAGTGTTATTATATAACTTTCTTGAAAATAATATGTATTTAAATTTATACCAAGGTAAATATGATGTACTATTATTTTTTTTTTTATTAATGTCTCGTCTCTCAATTTACGTTGATGGTAAAGGATTCAAATCTTTATTATTTTATTAATCGTATGTTAATTTTTGTGAAAATAATAATGTGCCAAAAATTTTATATAATAAATAAACTTGAAAAATTTCTTGACTAATTAAAATAAGTGGTAAATTTTTAATAAACTATGGCGTTACACTTGTTATCAATCTTGTTTTTCATCGTTGTTTTGGTTTATTCTTTGTTGGACTTTTGATTGAGTGCAGTTTCCAAATCTCTACACCCTCTGCATTCCATTGTCATTTTGAATAAAGTAAGTCGAAGCTTTGAATAGCATATCTCGCACTTGTACACTTTAATAGTAATGTTCTGATGACATTGACATCTCTTGGTAAGACTTGCATTAATAGTAATGTTAGCAATTGGATATTAAAGCCTTTTACGTTATGATATCTCTGTTTGTATAGGGAGGTGTAAATACCATACACCTAATTGTTCTTTATCGGTTAAAACTTTGATTTGCGCTTGTGCATGATGACGAACCAACTTCGTTTTTCATTTTTCCTAATCTTGATGTTTTCCTCAAACATAACGTATTTGAAGACTCACTCTTTATGGAAAAATGTTTGGAATGAATAAGTTGTAGCATCATTACAACGTTGTTCCCTTAAGTGTTGTTGAGAAAATTTTGAAAAGAGCACTTTCTCGCTATAGAAAACAAGTTTAGCTCAGTTTCGTAAGCCTTGACATGTTCATTTGAATCAATTGACCTATCATATTCTTTTGCATTAAAATGCATGTGCTGGTAACTAAAAGGGTAATTTTTTTTTTTGAAATTTATTTTTCAAAAAAGGGAGAGGTTCCTTGACCACCAATCATTGCATCATATTTGAACCGTAGAAGAAAGAGGAATGCTAAATGTTCAAAAACTGCAATCTTACACAACAATAAGATAACAAACATACAATAAAATAGAACAATCAAAATTTAGAAAGTAAATTGAAACTATTTGATGAGTGGAACTAGTTGATGGGTTTGGTGCATATTAAGTTAATTCAGGACCAAGCTACATGAAAAAATTTAAGCATACATTATTAGGAACAAACAGAAGATTGAACAAGATAGTATAGTCGCAAGTCTTCCTTTTGAGTGATGAACAAATTGGTCCTTAATAACAATGAACTACGAAAATCCTCATTAGGGATTTCCAACAGCTATGCGATTGTGCTCATATTGACTACACAAAACTGACCATTTATAAGCCACCTCTAACAATTCTTGCTGAATTTTTCTTTGATCTTCCACCATTTGAGATTTGTCTTTCCTCACATTTTCAAGCTCCATTTTGTACCCTATAGTTTCCGCAATGCATCTATTTTTTTCCTCCTCTAATGATGATAAGGCAGTCTCACAAACTTTTATTTCTTCCTTCAACATTTTCCTTCAAAACTACTTCCTTCACCTGAGCTTCATTATAGGAATTCTCTACCTCAGAAATTTTGGAAACAAGAGTAATGGCCACCTCATTTCGACGAGCTTCAAGTACTGCCAACTTGTCAATGATAGCAAAGTCTTGCTTAAAGGAACGTAGAATGCTTGGGAATTCTTGGTGAATAGTGTTTATAATATCTTTGAGTCCATCTGATAGAGTTACATCTTTGAAAGGAAGGTTGGACAGAAAATTAAGAGCAGACAAAAGGCATAGGCTGTTAGGCTCAGAGCTAACTATGTCCTTCAGAGACATCTTCAGATACTTTTCCAGCTCAACAAGGGTCTTTGCAACTCGGTTATCTTCACCCTCTTTCCCAACAACAACGGGGGCAAATAAACTCATGATATCTTTGGCCCTAAAGTCTTGAATAATTTTAGGATGCCCTTCACTTGCTTTAGCAATTTCAGTTTGGTTGCTCCTAGTTTCACTCTGGGAAGAATATGAAGAAAATATAGCAGAAAAGACGTTAGCATCAAGCCACAATATTTGCAAAGCATTGAGTTTCTTAATACCATTTTGGATAGAATCATATAAGTGCAAGTAGAAGTTAAAATGTGAGTGTGATGGCAACAAATGCTCTAAATTGAAATTTCAATTTGAAATTTAGTACTTCATTTTTTTTTAGTTCCACTCCTGTGGCAAATGTTAAATCAGAATGACAACATTATTTTTATGTTGTCCAAATATGTTGGAAATGTGAACGGCATAAAATCAACTTACATGTGGATGTGATCTACTTTGAGAAGTAACTACTTGGTCCAACTGTGAGCTAGCAGATTCAGAATGAATTGATGAAGCTACCATATTGGTGTTCTTTGCTATGGTTTCCTCTACAACTTCTTGCTCAATACTCTGCATAAGAAAAAAGATAGGTTGTGATGGCCGGTGGACATGCATATTAATTTAAAATAATTGATGTTATTTTTGTTTGCCATTTACCTGGGGAATTTCGGGGCTAGTTACAATTTCTCCAATTGGCTTTTGTTGGTTCAACATACACGTTTCACTAATCCGTTGTTTGTCCACCAATGTCTAATCACAGTAATTAACAGGTGTAAAATCACTATACTCTCAATACTTTTATTTCATCCAATACTTGAAAAATATTTATTTTACTCACATTTGAGGGTGTTTCATGTAGAGGAATATTCAAATAACTTGGAGTTGGCCTTTCAATTGGTTGTGAGTTTGATAATGATGTTGTTATTCTTGGAATTTCTGAAGTGGAAACCTTTGCAACTAATTCCTTGTCTGGTTCTTCATTTCTTGGAGCCACAATGCGGTCATTAGAAACAACACCTATTTCACCTTCTTTGTCAACCAAGTTAGAACCTTCTTCCAAGCTACTGTTAACATTCCGCGTCTTCAGACATACAGAAGTTCTTTTGCAGGTTTCATTCGGCCAATCACCTTGTTCAACAGCCTGGGAATCTAGTTCCATGTCCGCACTACTAGACCCGTGTAACAAACTTACGTTTTATCCATCACAAAGAATAGAAAACTCAGAAACTGATGCTATCAATCTTATAAGAATTGCAGATACCGCCACAATGTATATATAAACAAAAACAGATAATCCACACAACCAGAACATGGAGATATAACTTCCAATTGAAAAAACCCAATAAATTTTATCTAGGCATCAACAAAGTCATTTAAGACTCTTAATTTCATTCATTCTTTACATTATATGGTCAAGAACATAAATGATCATACCTCTTAGGATTCTCATCCGTTTGTCTTTGTGCAATGTCCTCTCTCAGTTCAGGATCCCTTACCACAACACGTTCACGCATTTTATCCACCCATGAACTCTCGAATCCAACTTCAACAGCTTCTTCACACAGTTTATGGAAGTCTTGTTCTCTTTGAGGAATAACACTCTTTACGCTTTCCTTTTGAAGGAACAACAACATATCTGCCAAAATTTTGAACCTCCAAGCTTGAAAGCGCTCACTAAACTTGTCGCAAGCATTCCAAAGATGAGGATATGTTGTTATTGCCTCCACCAGAAGAGCAATTTGAGCATCGTCTAAATCAACAAAATGTTTATATGCTCCCAATCTTGTGTGGATATCTGCAGAAGCTGTATAAAGTTAGAGAGGGTGATATGAAAATATAGGATGAAAACAAGAAAATAAGAAATCAGAAACCTGGAGAAATGTCAATGTTGTTGTTAGAAAGAATATCTATTCCCTCTTGTTTATCCAACATGTTCAACCCTTCTTCTTGGATTCCTTGGCTTGACACTATTCCTTCCTTGCCTGCATTCATCTTATTATCTTGTTCAACAACCTTGGAATGTTGTGCAAGTATGTCCACACCACTAGACTCAATGTGAGTTGCAACACCACCTCCAATGCTAATGTCTTCAATACCAGTGCACAAAGATTTTGTTTTAACAACCTCTAAATCACATATCAACTCTCGTATGTCCCAACTTCTAAGGTGAATATTTTGGAAATCTGTGACAAAAATATATATTAGGGAATTCTTCTAACAATAAAATGCAAAATACAACAACCACAACTTTCCCTGGTGGACCATTATATCATGATAGATAAAAATAAAAAATTGTTTACAATGTTTCATAATAGGAAAATTCATTTATCATTTATCAAAATAAAGATAAAGGTGATTCTAGGATAGTTTCTTGCAGGA
>Ga0209700_105504_pt1 | contig 21288 bp, 8 predicted proteins | sample SiratroredBW_FD_187528 | JGI IMG/M metagenome (GOLD analysis project Ga0209700, IMG submission 187528) | Root nodule microbial communities of legume samples collected from California, USA - Siratro red BW (SPAdes) (version 2) | ecosystem: Host-associated > Plants > Roots > Nodule | place: USA... | reverse complement strand
GTTTTAGGCTATAGGATTTAGCCTTGTGTGTTTGCTGAATTGATTGGGGGACTGCAGGGAGTAGTTGATCAATTCAGTGGGTTTCTTGATTCTTACAGGGAGTAGGAATTGTGTGATTGATTGTAACTTGAACAATTAATTGATATAGTGAAACTTTCTTTGCTTGAGGGGCAAAGGAGACTAGGCGTAGCCCTTGAGGAAGGGTAAACCAGTATAACTGACTTTGTTCTGCTGTTCTTGACCTTACTCTTTCATTTCTAAACTGTTCTTGCGCTGCTCATTAGAATTAATTGGTAATAAAATTGATTCCTGATAATCTGAAGAGTAATTGGTTTAAATTGCTCTACTGCTCATTGGGTTTGGTTTTTGTGATTTGAATAGGGTATAACTTTGCCTTCACAAGGGCCTGTAACATCTCTGAAACTGAAAAGCAATCTGTTTTTGATATTATACTAAAACCTCAAATTGTAATTTGTTTTGTGACTCTTCTGCAAAGATTGTGTCATTGTTTTTTATTCCAAATCACAACTGATTTGTTCCAATTGATTTCTGAATAACATTGCTGAACTACTATTATTGTAGTAATTGAATTTCAATATTTGTTCTCAATCTTAGTGGCTGTCCAATCTGATCTTGATAGTAGTAGTGTTAATTCTTCTTAATTTTTGAAATCCAAAATAAGTATTTCAGTACTGATTTGTAAAACTGTCTTTGGTGTGCTGGTGTGATACTATTGAAGTGATTGTGAATCTTTGGTATTGATCATCTTTATATTGTTTCTGCTAAACTGCTGTGTTTGATATAGTTGCATTGGACTTGACATTCTTGGTTGATATTGTTTTTGACACATCTCAGTTACATAAACTTGCAAATTGAGTATTAGTATTTCTCTTTGTATTTTATCTTGTGTGCAATTTGGTGTGATTGAATCTGTGTGATATATTACTTTGAAATTGTGTGATTTAATTTGCTTCATATTGTCTTTGCTGGATGATATTGTTTAGAATCATTTCTGCTGCATAAAATTCAACTGGTGTGTGTGTTGTTTGAAATTTTCTCTCTGCTAGCAAAATAAATCGATTCATTCGTGCCTGAAATAGATTTATTTCACCACTACACCTTAAATCTTTTATCATTGAGATTCAAAAAAGGTTTTATATTCACTTAAATTGTTTTCAGTGTTTAAAATTGGAAAAATCTTTTAAAGTTCAATTCACCCCCCTCTTGAACTCAGCCAAATATATTTTCATATATTATATCACTTTCCTTGATCTTCCTTTGTTGTCTATGAATTATAACTAAATAAATAGATGGATGTTCCTAACTATCCTCACGTCTTCTGCGAAGATGTCAGCTTACTTTTCAAGAAATGGTTAGAGTACTAACATGGTAGAAAATTCGACTGACTTTAGAAGGATTGCTCACTCTATCTTAACCTTCACTCAAAGTTTTTATATTCCGCTGATTTTAGACGGACCAGTAGTTGTAACCTTCTTCTTGCCTCCAATAACCTATAATAATCCTTTGATTAATCTTTTCTTTCCTATGATATGATGTAAATTAGTGTAAGAAAGAACTTCATCTAATATGAAGAATAGACATGGGTTTTTAGTAATTAGATGCTCTTATAACATAAAGTCGATGTAAAAATAGTTATGTAAATATGTTTCTTAATGGAAGTTTTTGTCCTTCAAAACTTATTCAAATTATGCAGAAAAAGTAAATTATCATTTATACTCGAATTGTCATCCATTTTAGTAGACGATAACCTTTTATGCTTAAAGCAGTCTATTAGACGAATACCAATACTCCTGATTACTAATTTTAATTGAGACTCTTAGTTTATTATAAAGCTTAATACTAAGTTCTCGTGTATGTAGACGAAGATGAATAAATATTTTCATTATTTCCTTATAGTGGATGATTATCTATTAAATTAATGAAACTATTACACGAACGTGTATAAGTCTAGCAATTGATTTTTTGGTTCATTACTTAATACCAGCTCTTAGTGTTATTTCAATGAATGAATTTTCATAATCCATCTGAATTGTCGAAAAAGAATCTTCAATTCCATTCACGTTGTTTTCTCAAAAGATTTTCTATACATCATGAAATTCAACTAATTAATCATTTTAAGAAACAATTTGATATGAGATGAAAGTATTTTTGTTCAAGATTACATAGTCCCTTCAACATAGACGATATATGTTTAATCGTCTAATGTATGAATTTTGAATGGAAATTTTTTTTATACACGTTTTATTTTCTCTCATTGAAAGGTTATTTCAAAAGTGTAAATAATTTAAATATATAAAAAAGGACGTCAGACAACGCTAATGACGATAGGTTGCAAGCTATTCAAGAACAAATTGTCATTTTACACAAGGAGCAGACAACACATCGATCCCAACCAAGTTTACCTAAGCAGAACCTTCACACCAAGCAGAACGAGTAGGCTGTTGACTCTAACCCTATTGAAATCTGCCAACCAATGTATGGGAGACACCGAGTTCTTGTGCAGTCATGCACATGACAAACTCAAGCCGAACCACTTTCAGAGGCAACCGAAGACTACAATTAAACTTCAAACTTTTCCAAGTTTCTAAAGAGAAATAAAAAGGATCCTCACTTCTAAGGATGGTTCCTTAGTAGTGAACCTAGGAGAAGATTACTCTCAAATTCTTAGTTACTTTGAAGAAGAGAAGACGAACTTTTAACAAATTAATTCTCATTTCAATTTTCAAAGTGAGTACAAGAGTGAGGTGTAGGCTTTTATTTATAGGCTTGGAAACTCCTAACACTCATTAGTCTAGGGAATGTGGGACTAAAATATACAAAGTGTAACTGCACATGTAATTCCTACACATATACATGTCCCAAGTCCTATATTGCTCAAATCTTACATTTTACATGTGTTTATAAGTTTCAAAGCTCCCTTGATGTGTGTATAGTCATGTAGGGTTGTGGTATGTTGTGTTTGAATCTATTTTGACCTCCTCAATTAAAGTTTTGACTTTCCTAATGAGGAGGGTTGCACCTTAGAACTTAAATCTCCAATTAGGCCTAAAACTTAGCCCATCTAAGCTTCTATTTTTATTTTTATTTTTTTGTATACAAAGGAAATGTTACTCCTATACAAAAGATTCTACCCTCCATAAAGGAAGAGTCTTTTGAAGCCCATCTTCCTCCTCCATTCTTCTTACCATGACCCTTGTGAGTGACTTATGTGTGGTCCTCCATCAGGTTCTCCTTCTTGAAAAAAAGTTGTTCTCAATCTTGCATGAAGCTCAATAATTGTAGATTTTATTTGTTTGATGTATTTTCCCTTTAGGATCAAACCCTATTTTTCAATAAACATTAAACAAAAGTAAGATAAATTTATTTTTTAATAGAAACCTAAGAAAATTGTTTTTACAAGAAAATATTTCATTACAATGCCCTTTATTTTTATAATAGTTTTTCAAGAGAAGTGAGGACATTTGTTTTGAAAACATTTTTTTTTCTTCATTTTGTTTTTGTTGTTGTTTTGTGGTAGATAACAACAAACAAAGTGATGTTTTTAATATTTTTGGAAAGAAGGATCAAAATATAAGTGAAAAGAAGAATTCAATGTATAACAATCCCTCTTTAAGTATTTTGTCTCAACTGTGTTTATATGGAATGTAAAAATTTCTTCTTCTTTTATGGATTTTCTTATTATTTCTTCTTCACTTTTCAACCCGTCACAAAGTTTTTCTATGGAGGAAGATTTTATATCAATGTCTACTTCAACTTCTGGCATAGATTTTTCTTTAAGCATTTCCTCACAAGGGTTATCTATGGAGAAGTTTATATAATTGTCTAATTCAGCTCCAAAAAAAGTTTTTACTTCATGCAGCTCCTCATATAGTTTATATATGTCTAATTCAGCAGCTTCAGACAAAGATTTTTCATCTCTCTCTCTCTGCTCTCTTTCTCTTCTCTTCCCTTCTTCGTTTTCTTTTCCTTTTGTATGATAAGAGCTTACAATTTTTCTTTAATTTCTTTTTCTCTTCTTATAAAGTCTTTTTCTCCTTCTAGAAATCTCCTTCCTTATTTGACAAACTCTTTCATTTTTTCTCTATTCTTGTTATTTTTCTCATAGAAAGGCGAAACAAATTTTCTTCTCATACACACCTTCAACTCTTTCCAATTCAATAATTTAAATTTTCTCCCAGTTAAAATGTCATATTGTCTTTGTTTCTACCAAGACATGGCATATTTTTGAAAAGCTAAAGTAGCCATGGATAATGTTCTAATTTCATCTACATGGTGGAATTTGAAAATGTTCTCAACCTTCATCTCCCATTCTAAATATTCTTCAACATCTTCTCTACCATGGATAGGGAGAAGGTCGACCTTGAGCTCATTGGGAAAGGTGGGGTTTTTATTCCTATGTTGCCTAGGGAGAGGTTGATAGTCCTCCACATTGTGGTGGATACTATATACCTCTTCACTTTGGGAGTGGGGGCCCTCATAATGACGTATTCTTCTACTAGACCTCTCACTATGTTTGGCTTTCTGTTGGTTTTGCAGTAATTGAGTGAACATCCATCTTATTTCCTCTAATTTTCTTTCTTTTTTTTCAATATCTCTTAGTCTCCTTACCTCTTCTCGCAAGTTGATATCATCGATGTTGTCCCTAACACTTCCTTGCTCACTAGATGAATGTGAATGATCACTCTTTTTTTTTTTTTTGTCGAAAAGGTTTTCACAAGATTTTCAAAATTTTCACAAGAAATGAGTGATAAAATGGTTTTGTATTTTGGTGGAGTTTTCTAAGAAGAAAAGATGTTGAAGGCTTTTCCAAGTAGACTCCTAGGAAAGAGAGGTGGGTCACAAGTGGACACTCTTAAAAACCAAGTCTTTCTTAGTTAGAATTTTCATTAGATCATTTCCACCAAATCTCTTAGTTTTCAAAAGATTTTAACTAAAAGTTGTGTATGCAAAAGTCCTAGAGACCAAAGGAATGTCAATCTAAACACTTGTGCTTAGAAAGACAAAACATAGTTTTCACATAGACCTAAAACAAAAGCATGTAAAGGAAATTAATGAAAGGCACTAACTAGGCGAAATCCCAAGTAAAAATGCAAGTCACACTTAGAGTCCCTTGTCACACTCTAATCAACCAGTTCCGAGTACAAATCACATGCAGAAATAATTGATTAAGAAATTGTCAAGAACACAAATTCTTCAACCAGTAAAAATATCAGAGACAGAAGTGTCAACAATTAGTTGATTATAAAACATATTTCAGAATTCTACAACAATAACTAGATGAACAATAATTGCAATAGACTCCATATCAATCACACAATAAGGCTATTCAATTTTGTTGACAGATCAAGAAATAAAAAATTAATTCAAGAAAACAAATTTCCAGAAATCTAATCAATTGACCAATAATACCCAAAAATAGTAAGCACTCAAATATGATCCAGAATAGATCCAATCAGTTAAACAAGTGAAATAACAAGTCCAATAAACACAAGAATAACACCAATAAGAAGAACAATCAATTATGCACAAGAACAATTAATTAAACGGACGATAACAAAACCGATAAGTGTTTAAGAAGAGAGAAATAAAGATCAAGAACACAAAGATTTATATTGGTTCACCCTTTCTCAAGGACTACGTCTAGTCCTTTGCCAACCAACAAAGACTTCCACTAAAAAGATCACCAAGATTAGTTTTACACAATACATAACACTTGCAACCTGCAAGCAATCACTGCTCCTAGCAGCGAACAGCCTACTGCACCCTACAGCAGTTGTCTAACCAATGCATAACCTACTGCATTAAACCAGCTAGAATTACAATCCCTATGTAATTCGTAACACCACACTCATAGTACAAGTAAGATCAATCAATGAAACAATTACAGCAGTGAATCTACTCAACATATTACAAATTGCATAAGAACATATTAGAACACTTAGCTCTGGATCAAAATCACAGTTTCACAAATTCACCTCCAAAGCAATGCTCCAAGATTAATGTTCTTGATGAAAATTGATTGCTAAAAGATCTCAAGGTGTTCGCACGTTTTCTCTCTTGCAAAATTTCACAAGTATTCGCTCAAATGAACTTAGTTATTTTGAAATCATGTGTTTGACCTTTATATAAGAAAACTAGTCATAAGTCCTGTCAAAATTTCAATCAATTGTATCAGTCGTTCAATCGATTGAATTTTATGTGACTTAGAAGAAAATTCATCAAGTTCAAATTCTGAAAACAATTTACTGAATTCCTTTTTGAAATACTTTCTCAAAATCTGATTTGACCTTATTTAAACCTTTTTAATAATTTATTTAAGCAAAACCAATTTTGGAGCTTACTTTGAATTATGAAACATGGAACATATGATTTTAACCAAGACCAAACTCTCACACACACAGAGCTTAAGTCTAGGACTAAAACTCTAACAAGCTCTATGAATCTTCATGCAATCCACTGTGATACATCGTGGACTCCATTCTTGTGTTGATTTCATAAAATCATATAGCAGCTCTTGGTGCTAACAATGACATGGTAAGGGCTAAACAATACTCTAAAAATAATATGGCAGATTCAAAAGTTAAAGCTAAGTAATTAAAGACATAAACAAACACGAGAGAATAGTCTAGAAGATGTGATAGAAAATCGTAAAACATAACATTGATTCGAGACAATTGGAACAAGACAATTGAATCAATTTAAAACATGACAATACATGAAATATGACATGGTCCTAACTAGACTCAAAAAAACATACAAGAAAAGATAAGGGAAGAAAAATACTTAACTCGAAGATCCTCCAAGTCCAGCTTTGATACCAAATTGTGGAAGCACTTTCAGAGGCAGTGAAAGACTTCAATTAAACTTCGAACTTTTCCCCAAGTTTCTAGAGAGAAATAAGAAGGGTCCTAACTTCTAAGGAAGGTTCCTTGGTGGTGAACCTAGGAGAAGATTACTCCCAAATTCTTAGTGACTTTGAAGAAGACAAGACAAGCTTTCAGCAAATTTGAATACCTCAGCCCGAGCTTTCTACTTCGTTTACTCACCCTAAGAAATGGTATAGTTACCATTAAAACAAGGGTTATAAATTGAGGAGCTCGTCCGATCATGAGCCTTGGGTCATTTCGTCCAAAATAGTCAGGTTGTCCATGGTTATGAAATTTTCTTCTAAGGAGGATGACACAATTATTATGATAAAAGTCGATCATAAAGTAGCTTGGGAATTTATGCTCAAAGTCCCAAGGTAGCCTCGTACTTAATTTAAGCTCCTTCTAGTGACAGTACCACCCAAACCAAGTTAACAATAGAGTTACCTGAAGAGTGTAATACAACAATGTCACAACATTAAAGAGATAGTTTAAAGTTCCCTCGAAGAGGTGGACCTTAATCTCATGGTCTATGTTCAATTCAATTCTCAACATAATTAATTCACAAGCTTTGTTCATCTTATGTTATGAACTCTTACCTCATTTTCCTTTGTTTGAATTTTATTCTTATGGACAGTTTTGTCAAACAAGGTTTTAGTACATTCTTAAAATAAGATGTTCAAGAGATTATTCAAATTTTTAAAAAGATTGTTTGAAAATAAATGACCCAGTCGGACCAAAGTGATTCGATTGAATAAGCAATGTTAAAAAAAGGTTTGATTGAGAAATTACTACATTATATTTGAGATCTTTTGAAAATAAATGGTCATTACATCAAATCATGATACAAAGTCGATTTGAAGATAACCAATCATCATTATAATCCAAATTTATTTAAAAATAAACAACCATCATATCAAATCATAGTATAAAGTCGTTTCAAAAGCAACCATCACCAAATAAAAATAATTAATAAACACTTATAAAATATCAAAACACGATCATCCATTAAATTGATACACCCACACCTCATTTTTTTATTCCGAGCTTGGGAGTTATATACCTAGATAATAATATCAGATTCAATCAAATCATATGAAATCTAATCATTTTATTAATGTAATCAGAGAATTTTCTAATAAATCTCTCTTTGTAATTTTCAGCAAAATTCGATAACTATTGTAAGAAAAAATATAGTTCAGTCAAAGCTAGATTTCCTCAAAATCAATTGTACTTTATCTCGAAAGGTCCTAATAAAAAAATAAAACAATCAATTTTAAAAGAAAAATAATTAAATAATACAATTTGTAAATTTTGATTTAGTATATAAAGAAAACATAATTATAAAACTTCTCGGTGAAATAAAAAATTGACTATTGATATTTATTACTTTTTTAATATTTTAGAATATATCCTTATAAATATTTTATATTACATTTCATGTCGCCTCCCTCTATTTTTAACACCTGTTCGATCCCCTCCTTTTAAAATATAATTGAATTATACAGTCGCTAGAATTTACATATAATATTTTATTTAGAATACTCATATAATCAACTACATATTGGCCAATAAAAATGTATTTATGTATAAAAGTAAATATGACTATTTTTTTTTTTGTTATAAGAGATTAATATTATGAATTATATGCAAGATTCAATTTGAATTACTAATTCTCTTTTAATAATTTCTTTGTTCTCCTACATAATGATAAATCCTAATTTGAGATCTCAGACTTATTTTTACTGAATCCTGATTTACCTCTTAATTGCTTTCATAAACAACTTCTGTAAAAATTAAACTAATTTGCTCTAATGTTCTCAAATTCGTTAATTAGTATAAACAGGAACGGTGTCACGGTAAGATGTGGAAGCAATCAATTATCGAACCACTAAAAGTTAAATCTATTCTTCCAAAATTGTAATTGCTCAGATACATCTTAAGTTGTCAGAAAATAATATATTTCATAAATACAAGGAAAGAAAACCTTATCTTAATGATTCAAAAGAGGCCATGAAAAAGCCTATATAAGAACTCATGATGTAGACCATGATCACCACATTCCTATGATACAATTATAGCTGTTGATTTCCTTGTGTATAAGCTATAGCATATTAATTTGTCATGGCCAAAGACAGGTACAGATCTTTCTTGGATGATGAACCTGAAAACATCCAGTGGAGACATGGTGGCCCTCCCACTTATGATGCTGTGAACAAGCTTTTTGAAGAAGGAAGAACCAAGGTGCAACAACCACCATACCCTCTTACCCTTTTCCCCCCTCTCTCTCTAGATTGTGTGTTCAATATGTATTTGCATGTTTGCAGGAATGGCCAGAGGGATCACTGGAGGAGATAGTGCAAAATGCTATCAAGTCATGGGAGATGGAGCTCTCACACAAGACCCGTTTGCAGGATTTCAGGACTATAAACCCTGAGAAGTTCAAGCTATTTGTGAATGGTATGCATTTTTTATTTGTCAAATTTGTTTCCTCTCTATCTTTTTCTATGTTAGGGGTTTTGATAGATAGATGGATGGATACTTTGCTTTAGTCCATTAATTCTATTTTTGGTACTCTTTTGTTCTACTATTTGATTAACTGCTATTCACATGATTAAAGGGGGTGAATGAATAAATCAAAATTTCCCTTGTATTGTTCACCTTGTATTTCTTATTAGACACTCCACTTCATTAATTCCTCAATAAGGATCAAATTTTCCCCATCCAAATACATCTCCATGAGAAAAATCTTGTGACCTTTTCATTCCTTGTATAAGTATTTTCTAGTAGGAGACAAGTTTTTCAAGGGAATATGGTGATAAATGATAGTTGTATCAGATAATTACATCTGATTTTTCTGTTAGTAAATTGATTGTATGTGGTGTGTATCATGTTTTGCAGGCAGGGAGGGATTATCTGGAGAGGAAACTCTAAAGATGGGAAGTTATAATGCTTTGCTGCAAAGTTCTCTGCCAGAAGACCTGAAATCTTACAAAGCTGATGAAGAGACTTTTGAATCATCTCATGAAGTGTTCAGATCAGCTTTTCCTAGAGGGTTTGCTTGGGAGGTGATAAAAGTTTATAGTGGACCACCTGAAATTGCTTTCAAGTTTAGGCACTGGGGCTTCTTTGAAGGCCCTTATAAGGAACATGTCCCTACTGGGAAGATGGTCCAATTCTTTGGCTTGGGAACTCTCAAGGTGTTACTTTTACTATGTCTTTACATTCAGAACATGGATTCTTTTACCATTGTGTGTTATCTCAAACCTTTTATAAAATGTCAACAATATAATATGTTTCGAAGCAACATAAACACCAGAATGTCTTTTGCTTCAATGATTCGGTTATGGTCTTGTTCTGATAAAAATCTTTGGTCGGTTTAGAGAAAAACAAAAGTGTTCATGAACTAGTTTTCACTATGTAAGACTTTTTGACATTTCATAAAGGTTGAGACTATTCTTCTAGAGTTAGATTAGTTTCTAGGACATAACTTCTTAATGAAACTGATGAATATTAGAATAGAAACAAAATTCTGATAGAACTACCGAATACTAAAGTAAATACAAAACTGTAATGAAACGACAAAATAGTAAAGTGAACAATACCTGTCAGCAAACTTGAGGTTAAAACAAGTCTGAAAATATTCAATCATTTGTGAAAAAGACCAAAATTTGTGAGACAAACAAAATATCCCACCTAGTATTGACAGTTAATGATGTTACTTTTTTCATCAATGGTAGTAAAAAATCATTTTACTTAAGGCTCTATAACACTCATGACTCGTGAATCTACACAGGTGGATGACTCTTTGAAAGTTGAAGAGGCTGAAATTTATTATGACCCAGCTGAGTTGCTCGGAGGCCTTCTTTCAGGGAAGCACACCACAGAGGATGGAACCAAAGCTTCACCATCTTCCCAAGAATGTCCTTTCTCCAAATAGTTTCAATGATGCTTTAAGTGAATAATGTCCTTTGATCCAGCTATACTTCTTGAATCAATTAATGTGGCAGCTGAGATTTCAAGAAAAATAATAGTACCTTGTGTGATAATTGTCCAGTGAATAAAATTGAAAGAATCTCAAAATGAAGTAATTTTTCCCCTTTTTATGGAAAGTTGTGGCAAATCCATGTGCTATGTTGGAAAGTAATGTGTCTGTTTCATGTTACTGTTGTATACTTTACAAGAAATTTAGAATATTTTCTGTTTTATTATTTTTATGTTTACATTAGAGTAATTATATATATATATATATATATATATAATTAAAAACTAGGTAAAAAAAAGTAAAAGTTAAAATGATAAAGAGTAATTAATATTATCATGAATTTTAAAATAACAATTAAATAAAACAAAATATTTTCTTTTATAAAATTCTTGCTAAATTGACATCTCAACTAAAATCTACTAATCATCTATCAACACATAAAACATCATTAAAAGAAAAAAAAAAAAAAAAAATAAAAAAAAAAAAAATAAAAAAAAAAAAAAAAAAAAAAATAAAAAAAAAAAAAAAAAACAGTATTCAAAACATAGAGAATCACACCAAACTTGTATAAAAAACTAGAAAATTGATACTGGACAAAATACAAAATACAAAGATAAGAATAGATAATAGAATACCAAAAAAAATGAAACTTGTTATCAACACTCAACTATATAAAAAGACAAACAAATTAATACATAAACAAAATACAAACTAAGATAAGAATACGTAACAGAATACAAAAAAAATCTAACTTATTATCAACACTCGATCAAAATTATCAACATTATTACCTTCTATAAACTTTAAGTTCAACACCAACACATATCTACACCCAATCGCCTGAGAATATTCAATAAGAAAAATAGCTACCATAATCCCAGCATACAAGGTCACCAATATCAAAAAGGATTATGTAAGATTCCAATGGCAATGACTTTGATCTAAAATAATAATTGCCCACTCGGAACGTTATGTAGTGACATTAATTAACATGTATTTAATATACCATTTTCAACTGATTATGTGTGTGGTACAATTAATGACATTAAATACCATCTTCAAATATCAATTATTATGCATGCAGTCGAAGTGGGGGAAGGGAAACCATCCACATGTGCTTTTCTTCAATCAACTACATACAAATTAAATATTATGAGCCATTTTGAATGTTTTGAAAATAAATAGAAAACGAGTCCCTGCCATATTTTTAGAAGTATTAACGTGGACATGTGGTGAATTGACATTATCATCGTGATTCCATTCATTAAGTTTTACATTATTTCAATATGCTTAAATAAATTTTAAAAATATATGCACGTCATTTTGTATTTTTTATTTTATAATTATTTTATTACATTATTTAGAATATAAGGATGCTTACATGTACAATCAATTTTTTTCTTATTTACTAAAATTTGATACTAATCCTTTTAATATAATTGTATAATTTATACTATTCTTATATATAAGTATGACACAAGCGTGTTTTATATCTAATGTCTATTAATCAAAATATATATTTATATTTTAATATGATAAAAGTAAAATAATCTTTTAATTTTATACTATCTTTGTATGTCTAAATAAACAATAAATATATGAACAAAAGATTTTGAAATATATGATATTTAGAAAAGAACAATAGGAGAGTTAGGGGTTGGATTCAATCAGAAACCAGACAAACTAATGTGGCAGCATTATCATTGAAGTTGTTATACAGTGCAGCAGTTTGTTACTACTTAGACTACACCTACTATTCAGACCATAAATTTTATTTCTTTATTGTTGTTATGATATTTTAACTGTCTTTATGACACCAGTAATGTTACATAGAAAAGCAAAACCTATGGTTTCTTCATATTATAAACAATTAAAACATTTAATAGAAGATATTGAATACCTTTTAACAACCACCGTTTTAGCATCGCTGTTAATTTTGACCAAGCTCCAGAATTATCTCAAAAATATAATATGGTAAAAAGATAACAACAAAGAAGTTTGGTCTCAGTGGATGATATTGACTACATAGATTACATAAATTATGTTCTACAAAGGAACATAAAAAGCCTGAAAAGTACTCGCACTTTATGGTTACAATGTAGACATTTCCTCATAAAATGAAAAATTGTTACAAACAAACAACAGTGTTTTTTACGGATTGGGATGATATTTTCCTCTCTGATAAACAATTCTACATGTAAATGGAAGTGATGCTTAATTAAGTATTTGAATATTTGACATTCAAAGTATTAAATATTGGTTAAAAAACTTACTTTTGGGTGTCAACTATTTGTAGAGAGTAAAAGTATTATTTGTGATAAGTCATAATTGTCACAACTTTAGATTAATTTTTAGAGTGCATAGTGATTTATAGTATTCAGTTAATGTTAATTATGATTAATTTATTTGTGATTTTAAGTTATGGATAGATATTTGATACAATGTCTCATTGTAATATCATTTTATGCATGGACATATCATCTAGATTATATATAGTAACTACATCAGTTTCTCAGACGACAAACTTGGTCTTAAGAGTCTAAGTTTTTTGAAAGAAAAATTTCCCCTTTTCTTTTGTTTCTTTGATATGTTCCCGACCTTACCTTTGGTTATTTGAGATGTGTTCAACCATCTCGTTTACTACCTAACCCTAAGGCTCAAGATTATATGTAGAAGAAACCTAAACAAAAATTAAGGTTAGGACACACCCCCTTTTATGATCTGTGCCTAGGGAAATCTTGATTGTTTTTACTAAAAGATCTAACAGTTGCAAGGCGAGCGGGTGCATCCATTGGGTGTCATGATTCACAGTTTATAAATAGAGGTGGGTATTTATCAATTGAACCAACTGCATTGTTTATCGGTCCGAGATTCGAGTAGTGGCTAGGTACAGAAAATTTTCCTACAACCAAGGCTAGTTGTGTCTTCCTTATCAAGAGTCTCGAAGTTCTCGAGCAGGTACTCCTTGAGGGATTATGATGATTCAATAACTATCATAGAGGAAAGTTCAGCCTTTGGTGTGGGAAAATACCGCGTAGATACACCTAGTAGGGCAGAGAACATAGCAGCTAAGTAAGCTAAGAGTGAGATTTCTCCTCGATCGGGTTATAAGTGGTTAGATATCAATGTCACCTAATACTTCTCAAAATAATGATGGTCATCTATAATAGTGTCATATGCGGTGAGTGTTCCATGCTCGCAAGGGATATCGAGGAGGACATTGTAGCTCACAAGCAATGTGTCACTATTATATATCACGATTAGAAAGATAACATGTGCCTACTTTTACATGTATAGTTGCATGTTCTCAGATCCATGTCCGACTACCCTTCGATTGCCTACTTCTTTTACATTAATAGTTGTATGTTCTCGGATCCATGTCTGACTATCCTTCGATGATTTCACCGTAGGTGTTTTTCACGTTTTTAATGTTGCATCATGGACCTCAACGGAAACCTTGCGATTGATATGTGAGATGTGTGATTTGTGTCGTTCTCCCTAAGTTTTTCTCCATTACTATAGTGCTTGGTCAACGGTCCTAGTCAATTAGGTGTCACTTGTTGGTCAACCGGGCACGTGTCTGTTTGCGTACTACACCTCGTCTTACAACAGTGGGTTTGTTAAGGTTATAGTCGAACCCTTGGACCAAAATCCGGAAAACTACCAATATCCAGAAAACTATATAAAAAAGAAGCCTTAGTCAAAAACACTATTTCAAATCAAAATTGCTCCATATTTTACTAATACACATAAACTAATTAACAGCACAATTACAAATTATCCCCAAAAGATATATTCTGTTGGGAAGCTTTGGAGCCACAAAAAATAATAAGAAACAATTTTCCTAGAAAAAAAAAAAAAAAAGCAATCCAGGCAAAAAAGTTTCAACCCAACAATCTATTTGGGACAAAAGATCATATGCCCTTCATGAAGAGGGGAGCATGAGAGTTGTTTAACTTTAACCAAGCAATGTCATATTCAACAAATGAATTCTAGTTTTATTTGACATGTTGCTCCCTCTCATTGTTTTACAGAATATATCAATATTAAGTGTAAGCAATGCATGACTTGCATTAAATGAATGCTTTCAAGCCAGGAATGCGAAAATGTGTATGCAGTGGAGTAATCTAAAACTCCTCCTAAAGGCCAACACATGAAATCTATTTACTAATTCAGATAAATTAATGATATAAAAATAATGTCCAGTTCCTGCGGTGATAGTAGTGGCAGAAGTGAAGGCTAGCAATCTTTACCATGTAATACCAATGAGCAACAGAAAACTTGGGAGAATATTAGTACATACCTCATATCATACTCTGATAGACCACCTCTTATAGCAGCTTTGCACTTGAAGAGATTTTTCTACCACAAAATGCATTCAATTAAAATCTTCATACAAGCATAAATTCATAAATGTACTCCTTATTATACTACATTAGACACAGAAAATCAATGTATTAAGTATACTGTCAGTTACCCTCTTAAAATGAATTGAAGATTGAAATACACAAAGAGAAGAGGAAAAGCATTCTTGAGGACAAAAATATGTGGATCATGCAAGGTCATAACTCCCCCAGTCCCTGTCTTGATCTCCCTGATTCTGTCTCCATCGGAAGATCTGATTTAGAAATTAATATCATCTATATACATTAATTCCACTTTACTTTCAAGCAATCCGTTGTAGTCTAGTTGGTCAGGATATTCGGCTCTCACCCGAAAGACCCGGGTTCAAGTCCCGGCAACGGAATTTCCAACTCTTTTTGTTGAATTCTTTTTCAAAAAAATAATATACGTTCTAAAATTTCTTTACATCCTCCAATATTTCTATACACTTGAAGTTTTTTTCTAAATAGTTCTTAGAATAATGTTTCTAAAATTTTTGTCAGATACACAAATCTCTTAATACCAAAATGGAGCTCTAACTATACAATCTCGTTTCTCATCTATAATTTGGATCAGAGAAAAAAAAGTAATAGAAAGGAATAGATATGATAATGATAGAAAATAAAAATATATATGTTGTTTAGGTACATAGAAATAAAAAAGAATGGAGTGTAAGAATTTCTCTTCGCTCTTTTAAATGAGTAGAAAAAAGAGTAAATATAAAGAATTTATATAAAAATTCTTTCATAATAGCTAAAAGAATGTAATTTTTTAATTTAATACTTTGTCATAAAATTATTTATTACTTTAAAAAATTATATCATCTACTATTTTTCCTGTTTCTGTCCACTGTATTTCTAGTCAAAACTTATTTCCATCATTACATGTGTGTGTGAATTGTTGAACCATAACCACATAATAGTACTACACACAACCTTAAATGAAACAATAGCTTCAATTAATTCCAAGCTTTTGCATGTGAAAACATTTCAAAACAAATAATAACAGCACTACAACAACACTAGCAATCAACTTTCTTCCCCAGCAGCTCCTATTGAAACACCAAACTTAGTTTTTAAGGTTACACAAAGAGTCTACCATGCTATGATATTAAATACCACTTTTCTTCTAGTTCGTATTTCTCAGAATATTACACGTACAACAGAGCCGATACCAACCAATTCAACAGCTATGTTTTCCAACAACCTCAGCTTGAGCAGCATCCAACTCTCTTCAAAGCAGACACATCATTTTTCAGGTCAATTTTCTCCCCTTTGGCAGGCACAGATGCATTTCCATTCTCACCACCCTCTACTTGTTTCTTGCTAACAATGCGGTAGATTTGAGTTAGAACTTCAGCAAATGCATTCTCTACATTCGTGGCCTCCAGAGCTGAGGTTTCCATGAAGTAAAGTGACTCTTTCTCAGCATAGGACTTCCCATCTTCTGTTGTAACAGCTACCAGGTGGCGAAGATCTGATTTGTTTCCAACAAGCATCACCACAATGTTGGCATCTGTGTGGTTTCGCAGCTCTTTCAGCCATCTGTCAACGTTCTCGAATGTCGCGTGGCGAGTGACGTCGTACACGAGAAGCGCACCGACGGCGCCACGGTAGTAAGCACTGGTGATGGCACGATACCTACAAAGAGAAACAGTGTGAATCAACAAGATGCAATGCGAGTTTGTGGGAAGTCAGTTTACAAGTTTGGTAAACTTGATACACGTGATTAATCACAACAATGGGTAGCTATGAAACAATGTAGAATCACGTTCATTGAGGTGATAATGGCAAGAGAACAGAAACCTAGCACACAGTTGTGGCATTGGTATTGAACTTCAATAACACTGCAAGACCATACCAGCATTTGAAAGTAGGAATCCATATCAGACAATTCTTTTATACAAAGATTAAGGTCAATACAAAGTCAGTGATGCACATAAAAGAGACTGAAAAGAGCATATCTTAATTATCCACGATTTCACATATAAATATCATTTCAGCCTTTCAGATGCAACAATCAAGTTCCCAATACACACTTTCATTCAATCACAAGGTCTGCATGTAGTAAAAATTCAACAATACTTTATTCTTACCAGTATAGGTGGTGCTATAAGGTTTTTGGTTGGGAGGAAGGGGAGAAATGAAGAATTTTTTCAAGGAGATCTTGATGAAGAATAAGCTACAGTTTGTTAAACTGTTGAAGGGAATAATTGACAGAAAATAGAACTATGGGCCAAAATATTGACACTGTAATATAAACTTCTAGCTTAAACTACCACGTATGTCTCTGAATAATTTGGAAAATTTCAAATAGGTCCCCAAACTATTTTTTTTATTGGATCCCTAAACAAAAAAAAAAAAAAGTAGGTCCCTGTAGTTAGTTTTTGGCAGCTTGACACTGCAAGAAAATCACAAGTTATGGCAGTTTTAAAGACCCTGGGGACTCAATTAAAAAAAATTGCATGATCAAGAAACCTAATTAAAAAAATTAGTTAAAGGGCCTGATTTGAAAATTTCCAGAGTTAAGGGACCTACTTAAAAATTTAAACCAACATCATGTTGTTGTTCAATTGGAATAGTATGTAATGAGAACAGCAAGGATGATGATGAGTGATTTAAATATCATTGATGTGTCACCCTATAAGCTTACAGATACAATTAATTTCCTTGAGAATAAAACAGAACTTGTTTATTCTATAAGGCTCATTAACCTCACCAGAGTTTCCACAAAATGCAATGATGCCAACAAGGAGTGTGATTAATTACTCAAGTACGTAGCCCAAGAAAAAGGTCAAAACTTAACTTTTCAAGAGATCGTTCACTTATATAACATATATTAAATGAAAACTTTATATAATCAATTTCTATTGGCATATGCTTAATCAAGGCATGCTTGATTTTATTTTGAAAAATCAGGCCAAAGTTCATCTGAGATCACATATGATCAAAGTCCAGACATATATATACATATTTCAAACCATTCCCAAGCTATAAGGTAGAAATGAGAAAGCTAAAGTTCAACAAATTTACCCATAGAACTAAGATCTAAAATGAAGAAATTTGCATAATAATTCCAAGGTCAGATCATGAAGAAAATAATACTAAAAGGAAATCGTAGAAAATTTTAAGTTTTGCAGATTGGGAATATCCACTTACGGACAGAGTATAAATGGTTTAAGTTAACACAAGAGGGTCAATATTTTATTTTCAAATAGCAACACCTACCATAAAAAGACAACAAGATATTTAACCAAATAGTGAAAAGAGAAATTACTGATGCATACACCACAGTAGATAGCCTTTTCTCAAGAAGGAAAAACCGTGCAATGAAGCATTGTCTGTGCATGAGCCATTACAAGACCCAAATGTAGTACAAACTACAAACTACAATCTAGTCAGATATCAATTAGTAGTGACCTTCCTATTCAAATTCAAGTGTTACACAAATTTCTATTTTGAGATCTTCCAAATCACGAGTTTGAATCCCACACCATCATCCAATTCAACGTTGAAACCCCATTTAACAAATTTGACCATGTCAACACTCACACACAAGATGCCAAACTCATAAAACAACACGGCAACACATCATCAGGCAATAATCTATTCCAATTTCAAACCAACAGCGCTTCAAAAAATTGAATCTACATGACATCAACAACATCCGATTCACTCCATTTTCTAAACACTACATCGCCTCACTGACGGTCCCACTTCCACCGCCGATCTCAAATGCACAAAATCCAAACCGACTCCAGAAACCAAATCTAGCACAAAACAAGCAACAAGACTCACTAACTGAATTTCCTGATTCCACAAACACACACTTCACTTACCCTTTTTTAGCACCAATTCACAACTCATTCACATTACTCAAAATACAGCGAGCTTCCACACTAGATCACGATCCCCCCAATTATACAACAAAAACAACAACATACCCTCGTCCCAATAGATAGCTCGACTACATGGATCACACAACAACATTAAACTCAGCTAAGTAAAAAATAAAAAAATAACAACCCAACAAAAACCCAGTTGAGCATGCGCAGAATTAGATCCACCCAAATAAACCAACCCTTCAAAAATCACTTTTTTCCCCATTATTGTTGACCATTTGAAAGTAGGGTTTTTGACTTGAAACTGGGGTACCCATTAGTGTGTTAAGCATGATCTTGCATTGTGATAAGGGAAAGGAGAGGGAGAAGGGGCAAAACCTTTCTTGGCCCGCGGTGTCCCAGATCTGGGCCTTGATGACTTTGGAATCGACGTTCAAGGTGCGAGTGGCGAACTCGACGCCAATGGTGGACTTGGACTCCAAGTTGAACTCGTTTTTGGTGAAGCGAGAAAGCAGGTTGGACTTGCCGACGCCGGAGTCTCCGATGAGGACAACCTTGAAGAGGTAGTCGTAGTCGTCGTCGGCTCTGTAACCCGCCATTGGTGGTGGTGCTGCGTGCTCTGTTATGTGGTGTGAATGAAAAAAAAAGGGAAGCGAAGAAAAGAAGAGAGGAGTGCAAAGAAGGGAAGGAAGAAAAAGCAGAGAACGTGAAAAGAAAACGCTTAAAAGAGCGCCACTCACTCCCTCACTCACTCATCAAATCATTTTCTTATTTTCTTTTTTTGTCTTTGTTTCGATTCACACGCACAGGTGAACTACTCTAGTGTTTTGGAGATGGGAATGGTACTCATGTTTTGATTTTTCACTTTTTTTTTAAATCATTTAGTTAACACTTTTAATAATTGAGATAAATCATATTGATTTCTCTTGCATACTTGATATATCAATGTTAATATTATGTATAGTTATATTGTCAAATTAAAAATAAATATACACCTATAATTAAACCTGTTTTTTTAAAGTAAGATTTTGAGTTCATATTTAAAAAATAAAAAATACTTTTTAGCTAGTGACTTTCAATCATTGGAGGTTTAAATTAAAAAATATAATAGAAAATTTTATAACTTCTATTAATATAAACTTGCCTGAATATCTGGACAGAAAAAAATTACAGTAACATGCAAAAGGTTTAATATAAACTTAATACTGTTATGAATGAAAAAAAAAATACATAACTATAAAGCACACAAAAATCAATGTAAATAACTTTTTTATTCTCCTCTAACCATAAATTATTCTGTATAATAAAATTGTTAACTTTTATAATATCTATTTTAAATATTTATTATAAATTTTGACTTTTTTTATCACTTAATTACCCATATGTTAAACGTTTATATAATTTAGCAACATAATACTATCTTGCAATATAAGTTATAGTTGTCATTAATAGATTATTAAAATATAAATAAATAGAACAATAAAAGATGTTGGTACTGTCTCTCATACAACAACTTCACGGTGAAGAAGCATTCAAATTTCATGGCATTTGGTGTAGCATCAATTTATGTGGAGTTAAAATTAAAGTTTTCTTCAAGATGATAAAATTAAAGTTGATATGAGATTATTTAGGGTAAACTAGGGAGGTCCAACTCACTTAATTGAAAGTTAACTAATTATGTATGTTATAAATATCTAATATCCGTATTTGGTAAAGATGGACAAGTTTATTGGTCCCTCATTTTAAGAGAATTAAATAGAAGTTGAACATTTTCTTGCGTGACTAATTTATGAAAAACCTATAATTTTTTAAAATAGATAAATTTTAAAATTTTTATAAAAAAGAGTAAATTATATTTGAAAGCATAATTCAAAACAAAGAAGTTGTGTATTCCAGAATGAATTTACTTTTAGTCAAATATTCTTCATTAAAATATTTTAAAATATGTTATTTACTTTTTTTAATTACTTTTAAGAAAGCAGTGCTTAAAAATATGATTTTTTATTTTTATACCGCTCATATCTTAAAGTACAAGTTTTTTTATTTTTTTAATTATTTTTTTTTAAATCATATATGTTAACAATCATATATTAACAAGATTTCTGTTTTCGATTTTTTTTTCTCTTAATTTTTGTGAAATCTTGCTATAAAACACGTTTTTGAGTTTTTTTTTTTTTCCTTTTCTATAGATT
>Ga0209700_105502_pt1 | contig 21289 bp, 8 predicted proteins | sample SiratroredBW_FD_187528 | JGI IMG/M metagenome (GOLD analysis project Ga0209700, IMG submission 187528) | Root nodule microbial communities of legume samples collected from California, USA - Siratro red BW (SPAdes) (version 2) | ecosystem: Host-associated > Plants > Roots > Nodule | place: USA... | reverse complement strand
AGTTATCTTTTATATATATATATATATATATATATATATAATGATATATCAAAATATTAAAAGGAATTTTTTTTAAAATATATAACCGTGTCTAAAAGTATAACTACGATAATTTGCATCTTAGATAGAGATTTTTCATATTTAACATATTACAACATTTGTAACTTTGCACCTTAACTATTTTACTGAATAAATGGATAATTTAAACATGTATTTTAGTTCTATTTATTCAATTAAACATGTAATATAAGATAATAACAAAGAGAGAAAATACATTAAATATTTTATATTGATTTGTCTGCCCCAACAGTCTTAATTAAATTTGCTCAAGAGTCTCAATTAACATAGAGTCCATTCAGCATAATAATATTGTGATATATATTTTGAGTATTATAGTTATTTTTGACTAACTCCTTGAATATTGTTTGATTTTTAGTCATTTATGATTAATTCCTTATGATATATTTGTTTTACAGGTCATTGCTAGTTCAACAAGTATTCTTTCAATTTGTATTCAGACTTAAATGTCCCTGTTGGGTGTTCTTTCTTTAAACCACTATTGACTCAACTAAGTATTTTTTTTTTCCAAGTCACTGTTCAATGGAGTATCTTTTTTTTTTCAATAGTCACTTTTGGTTAAGATATAAACTCTGTGTGAGGGTATCATAATCAGATCATGAATGCTGCTCTACAAAGAGAGGTTGTATATTTGGACAAATGAAAAAGTAAACACTCTCTCTCCTAATTCATTACATAACCACTTATAATATTTTTCTTGAAAACCTTTTCAGATTCTAAGAGTTGACAGAGTTTCTCTTGTATGCCCAAGAAAGTCTCACTTATTTTTTTCTTGAAATATGTAGATCCCAACAAAAAATATAGTGATTGAGCAGCTTTAACTTATATGTCTTTTCTGTGTTTGACAGCGTGGATTTGAACATTGTATTAAATATAATCCGTATGATATTAAATACTCTTTTTTTTGTATACAACATCATTGTCAGTACTTATACCTTAATATACTAGCCTTTTTTACCCACACATGATAAAGATGCACATAATATACCATATATATATAATATTTATAAATTTTATATTTTAAACTATTTATTCTGTATTTTATTTATCATAAAATCCTTACAATTTTTATTTTTAATATATCCAAATTAATGTTTTCTAGTTATTAGATAGATAATCAAATTCATTTTTCTTTTATTAATGTAATGATACTTACATTTTTTTATTTAATTTTTTAGAGTTTTAGATTTGACAGAGTTTCTGTTATATGCACAAAGATATCTTGCTAAAAAATATAGTCATTGATAATATAGGTGTTTGAGATTTAACAGAGTTTTTTCCTCCAAATACATAAACTCTATAGAATATAGTTGTTAAACAACTTTAACTTACTTATATGTCTGTTTTGTGTTTGACACACGTTTTTGTGTTAAATACAATCTATATAACTTTAAGTACTATTCTTTCACATATATATATATATATAACATTTTTGATTGCTAACAAATTTCAGTACTTATATCCTAACATCCACAATCTTTTCTAATATTTATAAATTTTATATTTTAAACTATTTATTCTATATTTTATTTGTCATAAAGATCTCTTACATTTTATAATTTTAATATATCCAAATTAATGTTTTCTAAGATAATCAAATTCATTTTTCTTTTTTTAATGTAATTACACTCACATATTTTATTTAAATTTAAAATATCATATTAACTGAATTTTAAATAAAAAAATATGAGAATTAAAAGCTAAAAATTTAAATATAAAAATTAGAATTTTTTTTATAAAAAAATTATATATAAAAATATCAAAAAATATATTATTACTACATTAGTAATTTTCTTATAAAAATATATATAAAATTACATTTTCTAAAAATATTATTTTAAAGTAAAAATAAATAAATAGTTATAAAATATAACTTAATATATTAATTTATTATTATATTTATATTATATTTTAATAAAATACGAGTAAAAATTTGTTGTATTATGATAAAAAAATTTAAGTACGAGTAAAAATTTGTTGTAAATACGAGTAAATAGCACTGTATGATAAAATTTGTTGTATTATGGACCACCAAATCATAAAAAAAAACAAAGACTGTACTACGACTATCTCCTTTGTCTTGTAGGATTTCACTAGTTAAGAGAAGAATAATAAAATAGATAAGAAAACAAGTGAAAAATAAAATAAAAATGTAAAGATATTTATTTAAATAGAAAAGTGATAAAAATATAAATAAAAGTATATGAAAATAGAATTAAAAAAAAAACAAATCTCACAGTTTTCAATAATATTTTCATTCCCGGTCCACTGAGAAAATACAAAGTAGCATTATTTACTATAATATAATTTAGTTGTCTTTAATATATATATATATATATATATATATATATATATATATATATATATATATATATATATATATATATATATATAAACTTTCCAAAATGATATATCAAAATATTAAAAGGAATCTTTTTAAAAATATATAACCGTGTCTAAAAGTAGAACTACCATAATTTGCATCTTAAGTGAATAGATAGAATTTTTTTATATTTACCAGATTACAACATATGTAACTTTGCACCTTAACTATTCTACTAAACAAATGCAGTTTAAACATAGTTTAGAAACATGTATATTAGTTCTCTTTCTCAATTAATACAAATAATAATATAATATAAGATAAGAAGGAAGAGAGAAAATACATTGAATATTTTATATTGGTTTGTCTATCCAATAGTCTCAATTAACTTATTAAGTCCATTGGGCATAATAATATTGTGATATATATTTTGAATATTATATTATTTTTGACTAACTTCTTGAGTATTGTTTTGTTTTTAGTCACTCCTGATTAATTTCTTATGTATTCTTTCTACAAGTCATTGCTAGTTTAACAAGTATCATTTCATTTGTATTCACACTTGAATGTTCCTCTTGAGTGTTCTTTCTTTAAACCACTCCTGACTCAACTAAGTATCTTTTTTTTAAGTCACTGCTCTATCGAGTATTTTTTTTTACAATAGTCACTATTGGCTAAGATATGAACTTTGTATAAGGATATCATCATCAGATCATGAATGTTGCTCTCTAAAGAGAGATTGCATATTTCGATAAAGAAAAGAATAAACACTCTCTCTCCTAATTTGTTACATGACCACTCATAATATTTGTCTTGAAAGCTTTTCTAGATTTTGAGAGTTGACAAAGTTTTTGGTATATGTCTAAAGATGTCTCACTTATTTTTCTTGAAATAGGTAAACTTCACAAAATATAGCCGTTGAACAACTTTAACTTATATGTCTTTTCTGTGTTTGACAGCTTGATATGAACATTATATTAAATGCAATCCATATGACTTTAAATACTACTTTTTTTTACATACAACATCATTGTGAGCACTTATACTCTAACATACTAGTCTTTTTTAGCACACATGATAAAAATACACATAGTATACAATATATATATATATATATATATATATATATATATATATATATATATATATATATATATAATATTTATAAATTTTATATTTTAAACTATTTATTCTGTATTTTATTTATCATAAAATCCTTACATTTTGTACTTTTAATATATCCAAATTAATGTTTTCTAGTTATTAGATAGATAATCAAATTCATTTTTCTTTTGTTATAATATAATGATACTTATATTTTTTATTTAATTTTTTAGATTTGACAGAGTTTCTCTCATATGCACGAGAATTTCTTGTTAAAAGATATAGAGTCGTTTATAATATAATTATTGAGATGTGAGGGAATTTCTTCTCAAAATACATAAATTCTATATAGAATATATCCGTTAAGCAGTTTTAACTTATTATGTTTGACACCTTGGATTTGTATATTTTCGTGTTACATACAATCTATATTTTTGTGTTACTATTCTTTTATATACAACATCTTTGATCGCTAACTTATATCCTAAAGTCCGTAATCTTTTTTAATATTTATAAATTTTATATTTTAAACTATTTGTTCTATATTTTATTTATCATAAAGATCCTTACATTTTATAATTTTAATATATCTAAATTAATGTTTTCCAATTCTGAGATAAAAAGTTAAATATAAAAATTAGAAATATTTTTATAAAAAATTGTTATATATAAATATATCAAAAAATATATTATTACTACATTAGTAATTTTCTTATAAAAAAATATATAAAATTACGTTTTCTAAAAATATTATTTAACGTAAAAATAAATAAATAGTTATAAAATATAACTTAATATATTAATTTATTATTATATTTATATTATGTTTTAATAAAATATAAAATAAATACGAATAAAATAAGAATTACAGTTTTTGTTTTATTAATATCATTATATAAGTTAATATTTATTTTAAAATTAAAGTATACATTTTTAATAATAAAGACTGTCTCCACAATATTTGAAATTTTAACTTCCAACTTTCACAGTTTTTTATTTAAACTTAAAATAATACAGTATTTCCAAATAAAATAAAAGATGTGAGTATTGTTTTAACAATATGATCTATTAACAATACGAAGAAAGTAAATATTTATTTAAAAATTTAAAAAATGTGAACGTTATTCTCAGTTACAAGTATAAAAAAATGATTGCATTTTGAGTTAACCCAAATTATTTTCATCTACTCCATCCTCTCATTTCTTACTAACCATAGTTAGGTTTATATGGAATCACAGGTAGCATCAATCCAACACCCTCATTCATTCCATGCTCTTTTCTTAATAAAGCTTTTATTAAAAATAAATGTATAAGACTCAAATCTACAAGTTAAAAATAACCTTGCTTTGAAAAAAAATTACTCACATTATCTTATTTTTTTAATAAATAACTCCTTCAATATAACTAAAAAAAGGAAGATTTCTTAGATTTTTCTTCTAAAAATAACAGTTCCATCATTAAACAAACTATTAATTATATTAGTTTATTTATAAAATATCTTCCATTGTAATTGAATTGAATCTGCAAAAGACGTTACATTGAAAAGCAGGAATTTTGTGTGCAAATATGGTACCCTTAAAGCACACAGGGCACAAGGTAATAAGTCCAAAATTCGAAACTGAAAGAAAAGTAGAGAAACCCAGTGAAGAAATTGAATTGAATAGAGAAATGGGAGAAAAAGAGAAAGAAGTAGTAAAAGTGAAGCTGAAATGGGTAGGTCTAAGAAAATATTAATTAAAGCTGAAAAAAGGGATGAAAAAGAATAACAAAGGTCTTCGTGTGGGTCCCACCTTCAAATCTGTGACAGAGACAGCAGTTTCATTTCTCAGCTCCTCTTCCTTTGTGCATTTTGCTTATTTAAACAAACTCCTCTTTGTTCTTCTTCTCTCTCGCAAGAGCTACAAATATTATAATATATGTGGTTTTTTTTTTCTCACTTGTTGCTCTGGATTTAATAATATATGTATATGAATTATATATATATTCTCTAAAGTTGGAAGCTTTGTATTCTTATGTATGATGGTTGAGTTGTGTGAGGTCTCTAAGGGAAGCAAAGTCCTCTCTTTCACACCTTTCAGTCGCAAAACCGAGGGAAGAAGAATCTAGGGTTTAGCACCACCAAGTTCGTCAAGGTCTGTGCTTTGGTGCTTTTTCTGTTTTTTCTTTCTCGCTGGAAAATTGGGTTGATTTTTTCTAGAAGAGAATATGCTGCAACCTGCGAGGCACTCTCGGTTTGTTCTGATTCAACGGTTGTTCTTTGTTTCGAAAAAGCATGTCTTTTTTTCTTCCTAAGTTGGAATTTTGAAATTTTAGCTTGAAATCCTGTTTCTGTGGCTCCTTGTCTGGTGAAAAAATGGGATTTTTCCCACCTGGGTCGTTTTGTCCGCCACACAAGGCTGAATGTTGGTGGATAAGTGGGATGCTGTATTTTTAGTATTCTGGTTTAGTAGTTCTGCCCTTGTTTGGGACTCTAGTTTTCTTTTGCCCCTTTTTGTCTGTTTATATTTTTTGCTTTATAGAGGCTAATATGGAAGAGGTTGAGCAAGCTAATAGAGCAGCTGTTGAAAGCTGTCATAGGGTTCTGAGTTTGTTGGCTCAACCAAGGAATCAGGTTCAGAATAGGAATTTAGTGATGGAAACTGGGGATGCTGTGGTAAGGTTCAAGAAGGTTGTGTCCTTGCTTCACAGTGGTTTGGGTCATGCAAGAGTGAGGAAGGTGAAAAACCCTCAAGTCCCCTTTACCCACCAAAGTATGTTCTTGGACAACCCAAATTGCAAAACCAACAACCATCTCTCAAAAAATCTGCAGCTTTTCCAAGCCAGCTTTCCTGACAATTCAATTCAGGAACTGGGTTCAACCATTAAACATTCACTCTCTCTTGGACAGCCTTCTTTGGAATTGAGCTCCAGTGGGAAAAGTCCTCTTCACCTCACTCAGCAGGCTTCTTCAACTCACTATCACTTCTTTCAGCAACAGCAACAGCAAAGGGCGTTGCTCCAGCAGCAGCAGCAACAACAGCAACAGCAACATTTGAAGCATCAAGCGGAAATGATGTTCCGAAGGAGCAATAGTGGCATAAATCTGAATTTTGACAGCACTAGCTGCACACCAACAATGTCTTCCAATAGGTCTTTTATTTCTTCCTTGAGCATAGACGGAAGTGTGGCTAACTTGGATGGAAGTGTCTTCCATTTAATAGGAGCTCCACACTCTTCTGATCAGAATTCGCAACAGCACAAGAGAAAATGTTCTGCAAGAGGTGATGAGGGAAGCTTGAAATGTGGGAACAGTTCTAGATGTCATTGCTCTAAGAAGAGGTAGCACTTTTTTCATTAATTTCTGTTACATCAAAGGTTTTTATTTTTCCTTGTAATCTGTCATTAATGATTCTATGTGTTCTCCACAGGAAGCATAGAGTGAAGAGGCCAATTAAGGTGCCTGCAATCAGCAACAAACTTGCAGATATTCCTCCTGATGATTATTCATGGCGAAAGTATGGCCAAAAGCCAATCAAGGGCTCTCCTCACCCTAGGTTTGTTCTAGCTCTGCTTTTAGATATTTGATTGATTCAAGCGCACCACTTGAACATAATTGGGCTTTGTAAAACTTTTAAAGTATGTTGCTATTTCTGACAATTAAGCTGTTTGGTGTGCATTTATGATCTATCTTTCCTTTTACAGCTTTGAAGTTAAGTGTGCATGAGGATGATACACTATGGCATTTTTTTGTTTCTTATTCTTTATTTTTTAAGTGTGCAAACAGGTCCCCGATATGTTGATTGTATTCCTTTGTCTGTTAGTAATTTGTTACTAGTTGTTATTCATGTTGATGAGATGTTATGTTATAGACAATGGGGTGATTGAAGTTGTCATAGGATAGCCTTATGTGTACAAATCTTTTCATGGTTCTTCAATGTCTAGAAACTTGTTTGAGAAATTAGTTTAGCAATGTAATAGTCTTGGCACAAACTCCTTGCAGTAGATAACTGTAAGGTTTGCTCAGGTGAAGGTGAACCACATGTTTTATGTTTGAGGAAACTGACCTTAATTCCTCCCTTTTAACTTTCAGGGGATACTATAAATGCAGCAGCATGAGAGGGTGTCCTGCTAGAAAGCATGTTGAGAGGTGCTTGGAAGAGCCGACCATGCTAATTGTCACCTATGAAGGCGAACATAACCACCCTAAGTTACCAACGCAATCTGCAAATGCATGAACTATGTGGAGAGCTTAACAAGATCAAGTCCATCATTCAATTTGTCAAAACCTTTGTGTGATTGGCTTGAGTGGCTACTGTACATATTTAAGTGATGCAAGCAGAGATGGATATTGTTGGCGCAGATTTTGGCTTTTGTTATAGTTTGGCTAACCAGCCGTTTATTTAGAGAGGGTGAGGATCACTAATTAAATGAACAAAGTCTGTAAAATTGACCAGTTTCAATTCCTAAGAACTATTTCATCTTTCTTTAGCCTGTTATAAATATCTCAGGAGGATTTTCTATGTGAATGAAATGCTTTTAAAAAATAGTACTTTTTTTAAAATTTGGATGAGCCTAATTAGTAAACTTTGAGGGTGAGAATTATTTTTCACTTACATATACTATTTTGGCCATATGAGGTGTCTCAAACACTATTCACATGCTACTGAGATGGCATATTTTGAATGACGTGATATCTGTGAGTGGTGATTGTTCTAACAACATCTTGTAGGGATAAGGTAATAAATAATTGTTTGAAAGTTATATGAGCTTAGGCCAATTGAAGAAAGGCATGGCATGGAAGCTGCTAGTGATGGTAGTGGATGCCAACAAGTTTGGTAACTACCGATATTCCTTTTCATTCCTTTTCATCTACTTCGTAGGTTGAAGCTGTTTTTAGGACCATCAAGTCCCTGAATGGATGATAGATGTCGTGTAATAATTCAAAGTTGGACTTTTGAACAGGGCGAAATGAATGGCACACCCTCCTTCATTTGCATTATCTACATGTAAAGTTTCATTCGGTTTGTTAGTTCCCCCAAGAGAAGTGCATATATTGGCTTGTGGAAGTTTCTCAGCAGAGCATGTGAGTTGCTGAGGGGACCAATATGGGCGTTCATGCTGGATCATTGTTTTCTTGGGTCCAATACCAACTGTTATCAATGCTATTAGAGAATAAATTCTACCCTTTGCCTCCTTCACTGCCCCCAACCATTGCCCTTATAGTGTCAATCACTCCTTTCAATATTTTATAAAGCCAAATAATAAAGGACCTTGGATTATTCAATGCATTTAGCTTTGAGTCATTAGGATGCAGTATCAAACACTGTAATCTCTTCAATGGCACCAAATTTTGGACTTACTTTGAGAAGAAAAAATGGAGACAGTGTAATATGGTTCAATTCCAACTTTGGATGAATGAGGATAGACTTTTTGTTTCAACACATTGATAATGATTTCCACAACACAGAGTTTTATAGAAGTACTATGTGTTGTGTGAAGTATCATTGGTGGTAGTGTGGTAGACTAAACCACAACACTGAAGGGGTCAAATCAGTAAGCACCACGCAACACACACTCACATCTTACACCTTCACCCAAGACAAAACCCATGACTCATGCTTCCTTCCTCACTTTACTTTCCTAAACTTTCACTGCATATAAACTCTTTTTACCTTTTTAACCCTCAGTTCCTTCCAAATTTCTTAAATTCATTGCTCTGATCATAATATTTTTTATTATTATTTTTAATTATATAGATATTCTTCCCTTTTTATTTTACTTCTTATATAAAAATATTTGTATCAAAATATTCTGAGAAAATTTCCTGCACAATGTTTTGTCAAATCAATCAGAAAGGTGAGGTTTATTCTGTTTCTGCTTCAATAGTTGTGTTGACTGCTTAAGTGTGTGTATATATATATATACACACACATGTTGCACATTAAAATTTGTTCTGCAACTTTGAGTGAATATTTGTTCTGAAGCCTTGAGTGAACATTAGTCCACATATATATATATATTTTGTGAGGTTATAACAAGCTTATAAAGTTCACTATCACAGAATAATATCAAATTCTATCATAACCAAGTTGTATTTATTGTACATTGAAACATCCATAAATATATATCTGGGACCTAAGATGTTGAGAATTTGAATCATCAATGTGAAAAGTGTGTATAACTAACTTACATAATTCTACCAATATTAAATTAATAATTTCTCAGATCCAACTAGCATGGACTAATTAAAGTTCTACCAATTTTAAAAAAAACAAAACTCTTGCTCAACCCTTATCAGTAATCTCATATAAGTTACAAGGAAAGACTAATCCCCAATTTATTAATTTCATTCCATCCATCCTAATTTGGATACTCCATGAATCCACTTTTTTATAATTAAATTAATTTAAAAATTATGTTGTTTACATGACACAAATATATAATATTTAAGTTTATCGAACATTTTTATACATACATATTAAAAAAATAAAAAATCATTATAAAAAGATTGGTGAACTGACTCACTAATTCATCCTCTATAGAGAGACTGAGTTAGGACTCTCAAGTGGATCAAAAGGAGGTCAAATTAAATAAATCAAGTTAACCTCTATTATAGTTCCTATTTATGTTTTATCCTACCATTAATATTTTATTTTTTCTTTTATATTAAACAAAATTACCTTTTTATAGAATTTGTCATGTATTATAATTATAAATAAATTTAATTATAATTTTGGTTCTATATCATAACTTTTATGTACAATTTTTAATTATTAGTAATTTTAGTCTTCAAATGCAGTTACGTATGTTAATTTTTTTTAATTATTTGTAACTTTGTTCAATTTTATGAATATTATCATTTTCAAACCTTTAAAAAAATACTATTATCATGTTCAATTTCACTTTGTCTAATTAAAAAATAAAAAAAAAGAATAAATAATAAAACTAAAAATTAAAAGTTCAAAATTATGTACAAAAATTAAAATTATGGATGGTTAAAAATTAAAAAGCTAAGACATATATGAACAAATAGAAAATACCACTAAAATATATTTTTAAAGAATTTCTTTTTTTATAATTTTTTAATTGTAGTATTTGACAGAAATTATTTTAAAAAAGTCTTAATTCCAAAACATGAGGAGGGGACGTAGAAGGACTGGATTGAATGTTTTTAACACATCCTTTCGGATTTATGTGATGGTTAATTTGATTATATTTTATTAAATTAAGAAATATAAATATTTTAAAAATTTTATATTTATTATATTAATTTGTAAGTTATAATCTTTTATATTTTTAAATTTAGTCATTTTTGTTTTTAGTAAATAATATATAAAATACATCACTTCTGTTACAACACAATACCTTTAGACATTTTTATTTATATTGTTTTTATATCTAAAGTCTTACATGTAGTTATTTTCTCTTTCTTTAACCCTTTGTTCCCTTTTTTTCAGAGTTAAAATGCAAGACCTCTGTTTATAGGTTAATTTTTGTAATGATTACATTAGTTGTAATCATTTTTTTTTTACTTCCTTTCACAATGTAGTTTTGAAATTTGTTATTTACACAGTTCCTATTTACAGGTGCAATGTAGTTTTGAAGTTTGTTATTTAAACAGTTCCTATTTATAGGTGCAGGGATAAGGGATAAGCCTTGCCATCAGAGACTTATCTCTTCCTTCCACTTTTTTTAAATTATCTTTTTTAAATTTTTTTTCAATCATTTTTAATATTTTTTTAAGATAGTTGTTTATATAACATGTCATTATTTTTTAAAATAATAAAACATTTAAATTATATAATAATAATATTAATATTAATATAATTTCAAATATTGTATTGAAAAATATTTTATTATAAATTTTGGAATGTTATAATGGTGATTTGTATATTGACAAAAATAAGCCTTAATTAACTGCTCATTACAACTCTTGTCAACTCCAAAACAAGCTTCCCAAACTATTACAATAGATCTGGATTGTCCAAATCACATGAGAAAACAATTATACAGGTAGTCATTGACAGATTCACCAAATACAGCTCATTTCTTAAGTGGCAAGTTTCTTCAGGGACAACATTGTGAAGTTGCACGACTGGTTAATTCAGATTATCAATAATAGAGATCTCACTTTTATGAGTGTTTTCTGGAATGACTTGTTCAAGATCCATCGAATTGAGTTATTGAAATCCACTGTTTTTTACTCTCAAACAGATGGGTAGTGAGAAGCCTTAAATAAAGTGGTGGATGGAAGACATAGGATGAGGTAGTATGTCTACAAAGTGAGTGGATTATTTGAGTTATGAAAAATGTTGGTACAACACCAAGTTTGATCTAACAACAGAAATGACTCCTTTTAAGTAATATGAGTATGCACCAACCATTAACTCTTTCTTTCTGGTTGCATTTCCATTTGAAAGCTGTGAACTAAACAGTAAAGAATAGAGATCAGATTGCTCAGGTGGTGCAGCAGAATTTGCAGAAAGAACAACTGGGGATGCAGGATTGTGTTAATAAAAGACACAACAACCGAGTTTGCAGTAGAGGACAGGGTGTGCTTAAAAGCCTAACCATACAAACAACATTTTATTATTCCTAATGCCGCATTCCATAAATTGACACCTAGGTATTATGATCACTTCAAATCCTGTAGAGAATTGGATAGATTGCTTATAGGTTGGAACTACCTGAAGAAGTTAAGATTAATAATGTTTTTCATGTCTTTGTTAATGAAGAAATACCATGACATGGCAACCATCACGTCTTCCAAAAGTCTTAACAGTATTCTTTGAATTGCATTTAGAGTAGGAGGATGAGAAAAGATTGATATCCAAGTCAATCTTTAACACCAGACTCTCGCTCTCATCACGCTATTGTACTTTAAAGAAGAAAAACTGATTCAAGAACACCAAAACATCAAACATATGTAGTATTTACAAAACTCTATCCATCAGAATAAATAATGAGAAACAGTAGAACTCTGAAAATCCACGCGATCACCTTATATTGATTATGGGTTGAAATGAAGGTTGGAAAACTAACACTTCGTTTTAAATAGAAGACATGCTTGTGCTTCCCCTAAGACATGACACAATTGTGCTGGTTGAAACGCAACAATACCGTATCCTATACCACCCTTTTAGCATGGTCGAGCAGAACATAACAAGCTCGTGCTCAATCATGCCCCCAAGTCAAGTTTGAATATAGATAGAATTTTAGAAGCAAGTGTTTTGGGTATCTTGTCTTACAAAAGTTTGAATATAGATAGAATTTTAGAAGTAAGTGTTTTGGGTATCTTGTCTTACAAAAGATAGCAGTTCTTCGAGCAAGACAAGAGATGTATAAATTGAGTAACTGGAGAAGAAGGAAGAGCATAAGAATCGAGAATGAGTCTACACGATACTTTCTTCCCTTTTTCTTATTATGTATTTGATTATAATTTATGCTTCCTTGTTCTCATCCGTGGCAATTTGGGAATATGATGTAAATTGCACCGTGGAACTCCACTCCTGTTTCTTGTTTTAATTGAATACCTCCCTTTAGAATATTTCAGTAATTAGAATCTTGCCTAGGACTGATCACTCTAAACATACATGAATCAATTAATTAACAATGACCATTGATAGACGTATAAGATAATGAAGTTTAGAAAAGTCGCATGATCAATCATGCTTTTTAAACTTCTAATTAAATTAATATATTCCACTGGCTCATTAAAATTAAAAAAATATTCCACGGATACTCCAACGTGATCCCTATTTGATCAATGAGAAGTTTAATTTGTGGGAGAAAATGTTATCGATTCATGTCCAATAATAGGAAAATTAGCAGTTGAAGTTTAATATAGGATTCAAATACAATAGAAATTGGGAAATGTAAGCTATGGTTGAAATGATAACCGAGACTACCCACATGATTAGTTACACTGTTTGGCCTTCTATTTGCCGCGACTCTTTTTCCTACGCAATTGAACAGACAAATTTTTCTCAAAAAAATTTCAAAATTTGAATATCGCTACACTATGTTAGATTTCCTATATTCTGGTAAAATATCTCTAATCTTTTTGGACAGATACCTGGAACAAATTCATTGTTGCTTGCCCTTAAGAACTTTTTTATAATAAGAGACGTCAAAAAAAATATCCATCAATTATTTAACTTAAGATTTCGTAGAAAGGACCGATTAAGAATATGAAATAAGATCAATTTTCTGAAGTGTAGATGATCATTATCTTTAAAGATTTATGTGCAATGTGTTGGATTTTTTAGGTGACACCAAGAAATTTAAAACTAGAAGCAAGCTCAGAAGAGAAAAAAATCCATGACAAGAGAAGTGAGGAGGATGAGTGAAGGTCAATTTTGGAGGAGAGGAGGAGAGACAAATTTATAAGTGAAGGAAAGGTCGTACGCCCTCGATTTGCGAATAAAGAGGAGAATAGCTCCAAAAAGGAGATAAGGTTCGTACATTGAGAATATAACATCATTAGAAAAAGTAGGAGAATGCTCCTTCAAGATTTTCCGTTGCTCACAAATCTATCTAAGAAGAGATATGCAACGTGTGTAAATCTTGATATCATCGTTTAAAAATCCTTTTACCACTTCTGATCATAGCAACACCATTTCTTAAATCATTCTTTGTTGACTAGCTTGCAAAAGAAGATATGACATTATTCTTGGACGAGGTTGCAAAAATCATATATTGCAAAAGGCAAGAGATGGAAAGAAAGAAAGAAAAAAAATCATTGGTTTCCATCAAAGTTGGTATAATAAGCCATACGTATCATCAGTTCTAAATTTAACACAAAATGAAGTTAGTATATCAAACTATATAAACAAAAAATACTTAGTGTGTATTAGTAGTTTATCAATCATAATACACTCCACAATTCTTGTTATTGTTGTGTTGCGCTTACCATGCCATGAGCATGCCTGATATTACAAGTGTTCTAAAAATCTTGTTAAGATCTTCGTAAGCGATCCTACTTGACACTCATACAGGTGATTTCATCAAGCGTATGTTTCAAATCATACACCACTCATAAAAGATATGAAAATCATTAAAAAAAAGTTTATAAGTTAAAATTCTTTATACACAATAAAATTTACCCATATGAAACTTATTCATAAGATCTCCAATCACAAAAGTTGTCTTTTCATAAATTATTTGTTTGCTTATAATTGTCTTTTCATAACTTATTTGTTTGCAAGTAGCTTGCATCCTATTGCGCTTGATGTTCTTGTTAGGTATTCAAGTGTGAGTCTAAGTCCCACATTGGGTAAAAATGAGAAAGTTGAGCAACATATAAAAAAGAAGACCCACAAACCCAATGCCTTAAGGTTTAGGGTTGAAAGTGGCGTCATTCCCTTATATAAGTTGACTCTTGTCTCATTCTTGTTTGAGATCTCCTCGGTGTTTCTCCCTCGAATTCTCCCAACAAGTGGTATCAGAACCGTTGGTTTGCGGCTTGGGCGAGTACAATTTGACCTTGTATCGAAAGTCTTCCTGATGGTGATTTCAGGCAAGTGTGTCACGTATAGGTGTGTGAACGACGGTACAAGTGAAGGAGTCATAAGTAATGTACTCAGTTTTGAGATTGCTTCCGCTCAAGGGGGAGTGTATCAATGTGGTGGAGTGACTCTCACTTGAGGAGGAGATTGTTAGGTATTCAAGTGAGTCTAAGTCCCACATTGGGTAGAAATGAGAAAGTTGAACAACATATAAAAAAGAAGACTCACAAACCCAATGCCTTAAGATTTTGGGTTGAAGGTGGCGTCATTCCCTTATATGGATTGACTCTTGTCTCATTCTTGTTTGAGATCTCCCCGGTGTTTCTCCTTCAGATTCTCCCAACAGTTCTAAAATCATGTTTCTCCGTAAAGGTTTGTCAAATAAACTACTAGATTTCGTTCTAACTTAACATCGTCAATTGAAATTGTTCCACTTTTTGGCAGATTGATTAACTTTAGAAATGTTAAATGCAAAGAGAACTTAATCACAATATCCCTTCTCCACAAACACATTATTCTTTGTCATATTCAAATAACACTTTAATCCCAACCTTTCCCAACAATGTTACAATGATTAAATTAACTCTAATGAATGACACATTGCTTGAAGTTAGAGAGCTTTAGAGCAACTTTTCCTTTTCCTGGACACATTCCTATTTGCACAGACGGGAAATTTTAAATTTATTTTCCTTTTTGTGATCAAGCTTTTTCTTTTACCTTTCTAAAGCTAGTTTGTCTTTTACCATATTTGCCTTAACAGATAACACTTTGCCTTTGTAGCAACACATTCCTTTCTGTTGGCATCTTTGATGATATGAGTAATAAGATCTAACAGTGACATTTGTTTGTACATGTACTCCACTTGTCAGTCTAGGATTGTGAAAGTTTTTCAAACAAAAGTTTTGAATCAAATTCATCAGGTAGCACTATGTTCTTTGTTTTAATATCTTCAAGCAACTTGTGATATTTGTTGATTTGTATTTTGACGTCTTTATCTTTTGATCATCTCCCAACAATAATAGTTTCTGATAACAAACCTTTGTCTAGCATCATCTTCATTAGTGAATGAGAGAATCCTAGTAAGGGTAATACACATCAAACAAATTGTTAGAAAATACACTAAATAAAGTGTGACGACATACCTTATTCGCATGAGTTCACTCTTTAATGTGTTTTACAAATGTACTGGAGTCAGCTTTGGAAGTGGTAAAAGCAAAAGCAACTCCATACATGTCTAATAGAGTAGACATGCATTCTTGCCAGGGTCAGAAGTTTTGACCATGTGAAAACTTCAATTTTCAAAACATCAAAAAAAGGTTTTACAAAGATGGTTTGTGTTGCAGCAACACCATTTGACTTCTCCACTGTAGAGTTATAGTCGATGTGTATGTCATCAATCGTAAGTCTTAAGATTGTAGTGACCACTCACTAAAAGTACAAACAATGTTCTCAAAGGCGTGGATGGTCCCTACCCTTAAGGACTTATTTGTTATGTGTTGTGCAAAGATACAACAAGAATTAAGATACAACAAGAATTTCTCGAGTGACACAAAAAAACTTAGAACTAGCAAGTAAGCTCATAAAAGCAAAGAACCAAAGAACCTAGAACAAGAGAAATGAGGAGTGAGTGAAAGTGTGTCTAGGAAGATAAGAGAGGGGACACCTATTCATAGTGGTAGGAAAAGTCATAAACTCCATATGTGTGAATGAAGAGGAGAACCATGTTAGAAAGGAGGCAAGGTTCGTGCAACATCACTGGAAAAGTATGAGCACGCTCCCTGAGGATTTTCCGTTTCGAACAGGAAGGACATTGTTCACAAATCTAAGGAGACATGTGCAATGCGTGTGAATCTTAATATCATCATTTGAAACTCCATGTGCCATTTTCAATCATTGCAGCATCATTCTTGGATGAGGTTACGAATAATAGTGAACCATTTGCAATACTTAAATTTCACAACGGATCCAAGACAGTAGACATTAGAAGAGACACCATTATTTATTTAAAAACAAAAGTGAGAGAACATCATGTGCACCTTCAAAGGAGTTGTTCATATTTCAACATCTACTTTAGGCAGCGACGCGAACATTAGTGATAAAATTTGACATCAATGGCGAAGGATTTTTATAACGAGGAGAAGAGGAGCAAAATGTACCGTCAAATCCCAATTTTGAAAATAGCCAGAGTCATACCATAATTCCGGCCAAAGGTCCTTGCGAGGTCAGTTCCTGTGCACACATGGCCTCACTAAAGTGCCGTGGCATAACTGTCTAACCCTGCCAGCCATGTTAACCACTAAATAGGCATGATTGCTGGCAGAGACTAAAAGAGGTTGCTATAAATATGTTGGAGATCATTAAGTAAACAAAATTCAGGAAGGAGTAAAATCAAATACTCACTTAAATGTCAAAAGCATATTTAATCCTTTTATTAGAGAAAAAAAAAACATGCAATTTTTCTTAAACAAACTAGTCTCGTGCAAATAACAGACAAGATTAAACTCACGAAATAATAATCACCATTACCGATTCTAGGAATTGATAAAAGTAATTGCCAACAAAGTAATGCCTAAATGAGTACAGCTAGTGTTGCGCTTAAAAATGTGGAAACACTTCAGAAATGGTAAAAAAAAGAGTGTGATGGTTTGAGGATGCAAGCTGAGCGATCGACTGAAATGAGGAAGTTAAAAGATCTGCAAATTAGTAGGAATTTATGCTTGCTAAAGACTAAACTCCCTCCAAACCTGTTAGGTTCCTATCTTAAAAAATACAAATGTACTGACACTGAGATTACCACAAATACAGAAAATAGAGAATCTTGTTATTAATTCTCTAAACAATGCATACACCCTAATGGGTTACAAAGGAAAATGCTTCCTTTCACACAGATTAAACTCTGTCAATATTCACAACATCCAAAAAGTCCCCTCTACAATTAATGGTTGGTCTTTATATATACCAACCTACATACAACACTCACTAACCAATGCTAACAACCATAACTGTCCAAGCCAAACAACTTAAACTGTCCTCTATTTAATACTTTTCTGCAGAAAACCCTCTACCCCTTTGCTTGACTGTGCCGATTCCAATTCCTAACAAAATCAGAATAATAGCAACAAGCTCATAACAACATAGTTTTAACTATTTTGATAGCCTGTATTCGTAACAAACAATTGGTCTAGTAGTGAGGATTTCAGCAATCAGTATCAAGCCTTGTAATATAAATTTCCGTGAACAAAATTGGCATTATTTAATCACCAACCTCCAGCATAACAATACAACATTTGAAAGCGGTATAGAAATGACCTGGACCTATGCTTTTGATGCCCATACCAGAACAATTTCAAAATACACCATATTAATAATACATGAATAAAGCTCAAACTATAACAGAAGGAAAAGCAAAATCAACAACAAATTTGATTAAACTAGTTCCCATATGTCAACATAAAGTTTGACATTTAAATAAAACAAAAAGAGTAGTTTGATAAGGCATCATTTCAGAGGAATAAACCTAGAGGAGTGAGTGGCACCTATACCAGGCCTTCCATGCTTAACAGGCTTGTAAGAGATCGAAAACTCAGCAAGATAATGCCCAATCATTTCCGGCTTAATTTCAACTTGATTGAAAGTTTTCCCATTGTAAACACCAATGATGCTCCCAATCATCTCGGGCACGATGATCATGTTGCGGAGGTGGGTCCTCACCGGCTCTGGCTTCTCACCAGCTGGAGCCTCCCGTTTCTATCGCAACACAGTATTAAACCCTCATTAAAACTATACACCACAATAACCTTCACAATGATTAATCACCAAAATATATCCGATTTAGGTTTTCTCTGAATAAGCTTCTATACAAGCTCTTCCAAAAAAAAAAAAAAAAAAAAAACTCCTCCACATTCCTATTGTAGCTAAGGAAATATTAATTTCATTGTTCCTCCTTTTCCTTCACTCCTAAAAGTGCTTGCACAGATAAATTTATCCAAACATACACTTAATTACACAGCAGCACGAGAATAGAACCTTAACAAAAATGCATAAACAGTAAAATTTGAAGTGAATGAAGTTGATAAGAGAAAAACTAACCGCCTTACGAAGCTTCTTGATTAGTGCCATAGGTTTGCGGGTCAAACCGCGCTGGAATCTTCTGCGGGCGCGTGCAGTGAAGAGCTTGACGAGTTCATCCGTGGACATGTCCAACAGAGCATCGAGATCGACGCCTCGGAAACTGAACTTCTTGAAGGTCCTCTTCTTCGGCACTCCTTGACTCACCTCAGGTTCAACGTCCGCCTGAAAACAACAAAGAACGATAACATCGTCAGTGTCACTGCTTCACAACATAACAGAGAGGAGTTCGGAATTCACCATTGCTGCTGCCACACTCGTGCTCGAACGCTAGGGTTTCGGTGGCCACCTTTTATACTCTGCTCGGGTCAACGGATTTGACTAGTGTACGCCTTAGTCTTAAATTAGATTAAATAATAATCACTTCCTCTCTTATATATATCTTCTTTATTTTTTTAATTGAATTATTGTTTACAAAATAACATGTCCTCCTTATTTTCTTAATGAAATATTCTTTATATTTTAATTTTTTAAATAGATTTTTAGTCCGCTTTTTTCTTAAATAAATCATATTTATTATTTTATATTTTCAATAAAGAGACTCTATTGTTTCTATTAGTTTATTTAAAAATAATATACTTGTAAAAATTATCAAAATAAATAACGAAAGTTTTAAAATATAAAATTTAATAGTTCTTTCCTAAACATTTAATAAATTAGCCATAAAAAATATTCTATTTGTTAAGGTATATGTTCAGACATTCATAATGAAAAAACACATGTTCACTTTCCACCATTTGTAAGAAGTCATTCGATGTAAAAAAAATTCAATGCTACCATTATATCAAACAAAAAAAATACATCAAACTTTTATTCTAAAATAAACATTAATATATTTTATGTTATTAATAAAATAATAATATGTAATAATAAAATCATTCAATTAAAAAAAACATATTCTTATATTTTAAAAGTTTAAATTTTAATTTCATGTTTTTTTAATTTAATTTTTAGTGATATGAATGAAACAGAAGAGATGATTTTTTTTCTATAGTGGAAATGAATGTGATTTATTATAAATACAAAAGTGTTGAATGCTCTTTGTGAAAAATATAAAAGTGGTGAATGTCCATTTAAAGACTAATAAATGAGATTGATATTTTATTATGAAGATAAGAGGTGAACTCTATATTTTAAAATTATAGTATATAAGAACATCATCTAGCATAAATTAACGAGACCTAAGTACAATTCTTCCTCCAATAATTAATCTTCATTTAGTATTTGATAGCATAGAAATATTATTTTCAAAGTTAAAGAATTTTAATTACTCTCAATTCAAATGTTATATTATAATTTTGATGAATTAATTGATTTTACTTTTATGTGAAATAAAAATTAAAAACAAATAGTTGTTAAAGTATTTATTATTTATTATTAACATTGTACTATTCTTGCAAAACTATAATTTTACCTCACTTAACCTATGATTAGCTAAAGTGTAAGGCACATAAATCTTATAAAAGTAAAAGTTGTGTGCCTGCATCTCCAGTTCCTTTTCTTTTCTCACTCTTGTTCTCTCAAGCTCTCCCTTTTCTCTAATTTTCCTCCTCATATCTCATCTATTTTAGATTCTGATCATACTCTGCAGTAGCTGGAGAGTTAGGGATCATTTCTAACCGATCAAAATCTCAAACAGAGTTAGTTCATATTTGCTCTAAAGATCCATTATGCTCTATTTTTCCTTATGTTATTATCATCAATCTCAGTAGGGACAGTTGAAAAAAGTACTTCTCTCAACTTAATTAAGATTTACTAAAATTTGGTTTTATTCTGATAATTTTTTCTAGATCCCTAGATTTTGAGATTGGCATCTTTATCGGGTGGAGGAATTGTTGTAGAGGTCCTCATCAGGTAAGGGAAGCTAGTAACTTGTTTTATACTAATTAGTTACTTTTAAATATAACTTTAGGATAAAGTACTTGAATATGTGATTGTCAGTGCTCAAGTCTTTCTTGCAGGTCTGACTGGTCCTTCGAGCACTAAATATGTTTGATTATTTATCTTGATTTGATGTGATTTGACCTGATTTGAGTAATGATATTCGAAAGTAATATGTGAGAACTTTTGATTGTTGTTTACTAGATTGAATATGACTTGTGATAAGACTTTGATATATGTTTTTTTTGTGCATGATTAACTGAGGAATCGTATCTGATATTGTATAATT
>Ga0209700_105501_pt1 | contig 21293 bp, 8 predicted proteins | sample SiratroredBW_FD_187528 | JGI IMG/M metagenome (GOLD analysis project Ga0209700, IMG submission 187528) | Root nodule microbial communities of legume samples collected from California, USA - Siratro red BW (SPAdes) (version 2) | ecosystem: Host-associated > Plants > Roots > Nodule | place: USA... | reverse complement strand
AAAATGATTTCGCACAACTTCTGTTTTTCTCACTGTTATGTTTCAAAAATGCGCGCCACCTTTTTATAGACAACTGTCTTTTAAATTTCAGTCGATTGTCAAACAGTCGACTGTTTTTCTCAATCGGTTAAAACAATTGCTTAAAATACAAAAATCTGATTTTTGTATTATTTCAAAAATATTTGTTTAAATCAGCTTTTTAAATTGTTGGAGCTTATTAATGATTAACAAATGCACATCATGCTAAGTTGAATCATACTTGCCTCAACCACATTCCTAAGTTATAGACCAAGCTTCAAATCTTCATGAATCTTCATGCATTTCACATATGATCATAGGTCTTGAACTTCTTCACACATGGTTGGCTTCATCAAATACAATTAGTTATCCACTGGTGCTAACAATTTTTAAGTTGGAAATGAAAAATATCAATTCACCATTCTGGGTAGGAATGCCAATAACCGTATTTTATTATTTCCTTATTTAGCATATTATAAAGTGAATAAGGGAAACATCTCTAAATCATCGAGAGGATCTGATTATGTAAGTGTTGTTATTATATTTTCCAACGTAGCTTTTCAAGCTTGTATATGTGACTAACATATATATTCTTAGCATAAATGTAATGAAATCAATTTTTGTTCTACCCTAATTACTTAGAAAACTTGGGATGGTGTGTGGTGAAATAACAATATTACTCTGTCATTGCATACAAAAAACTAGAACAAAGGTTACACTTTTAAAAATTTAGTACTTTCAATTAGTATTGATGAGATATTAATTTTGTGGAGATAAAAGATAAACAAAGATTACTTTTATTAAAAATAGTTTTGTCAGATTTAGTCTGTGCTTTGAGGATACTATGAGATAGATTACCAACTAGGGATAACCTGGTGAGAAGGCGAGTACCTATGGGGTATATTTTATGTCTTTTGTGTTGAGAACATTTAGAAAATGTCCAACACCTTTTCTATACTTGTAAGGTTGCTCAGAAAATTTGGGACTTGTGTGAGAGGTGAATAAAGAGTCACTGTTAGACACGAGTCTATTTCCATCCACTTTCAAAGTTATCATTTAACGGATCATAAAAATAGCGTGAACAGAGCTTGGAAAGGGGTGTAGGTAGCTGTTGTGAAGGAGATTTGGAAACATATAAATAAAATAGTTTTCAAAGAGGGAATAGTAGATGAGGAGGAAGTTTTTTGTCTAGCACAACTAAAAAGTTGGGAATAGATTAAACATAGGATTGTAAGATCAACATTCTCTTATTTGGATTGACACTTTGTTCCAATCAAGTACTTGGAATCTTTGTAGTAGTTAACCACGACCTGATATAGTTTGAAGGTTCAGGTAGAAGGTAGGTATGTCTTTGTTTTGCAGGTTTATTACTTGCAAGATAGTGGAAGCATATAATATAAACATGACGAGGCAAGAAGGGGAGTCCAGATATAGACATCCATAAGATGTACACGAGTTCAGTGAAAAAATTGGGTGATGTGTATCTTCTTATAAGTGTGAGGATATACCACCTTATCTATATTTTGTATTTCATATGAATCTCCTTTTATGTTTATCTTTGTTGAACTGTTATTTGATATAAGGTGTATCTAGTAAAGATCATATAGAACTATAGTTAGATGTATAAAGGTTGGACTATCCCTGAAAGAGACTGTTTATTGTTGACTGTGAAAAGAAAACTTTTTATATCACTGAAGGTAAGAAGGAAACAATTATATATCTTAAAAAAAAATCAACAACTGAATAATAATAAAAGCTAATAAATTAGAACAATATTCTAATATCTTAATCTATAATAAATTTCTTAAGCCATTTTGGACTTTTTTGATTCGATCCTATGAAAAGGATTAAGAAAGTAATTGGCATTTGCAGATGGAGTTGAATACTAATATCCATAAATCAAGAACATAGTGACCCATTTTAATTTGTTTTATTGACTTAGACTCTGGTAGTCACATCAAGAACAAAATAATCTCCTCGGATTGTCTACATCAGAACATGTAATGTTGAGCATTTCTAAGGTATACCAACCACCAAAATGTCTCTGATTCAACTAATCTAACTAATTTAATAGCCTGGTCCACCTAAGCTGATATTGATAATTTTCTCATCCATGTAGCTATGATAAATAGTTAAATAGGTGACAACAGAAGAGGATTCACTATAGATGATCTATTATTGTGATTGCTTTGGTTCATTGTGGTGAATCTACACAGTGGACAAATCTGAATTATCAAATCAACATGTGATCTGAATTAGTTGTAGTGTGGTACACTTTCCCAAGGAGACAATAGCCTAATTGTTTTATGTGATTTGGACCACACATAAAAACGTATATGGTCCTATTACATTCAATAAGTGCAACATCATAGGCCCAATTTTGTCTGCAATGGTTCACATGTCCTAACTGCCAAACTCAGACCCAAGCTTGGTGTTTGGTCTGCACTCTTCATATTGAGTTATTTATTGGTCTAAAAAGGGTGAGAGAGGGGCTTCTCTCGAGGTATCCAACTTAAAGGCTCACTATAGCACAAAAAGGGTGTTCATAGTTTGATATTTTTAGGTAAATATTCGCCAGAATTCAGTATAGAAATATTCGTTTCATATTTATTGACTTCAAAAGTCAATTCTAGGAGATTCCATTAGAAAGAAACTTTTAACAAATTTTCTCAAGTTAATCTCACCATTATGACATTTGCAAAAATAAAAATAAAAATTAACCTGTCTCATAAGTGCCATGTGTCAAAATATTATGATATTAGGTGGCCAATTGTAAACTAAGCATATATTATTTTATGCAATAAATTAAAAATATCAAATACAAAACCATAAGGTGAAATTCATTTCAGCCCATTTACGTTATATTAGAGATAATATTTGTAATCAACACAAAAGGAAAGACTATATATATTTTACTAATTCTTTTCTTTTTATAATACAAGCAAAATATATATATATATATATATATATATATATATATATATATATATATATAGAGAGAGAGAGAGAGAGAGAGAGAGAGAGAACTTCTCTTCCTCACAGAATAAGGTGGAAAGTGAGGACGTGGTTTTAGTTTATTCATTATATATTGATGGTTAAATTTTTACCATGGTTATTTATTTTAATTATAAATATGAGTTATTTAGAGAGTTGTTGTAGTGGTATTAATATTTTTTTTCATGGCAATAGTTTTAGATATTCTAATTATAAGAGAAACTATGTCATTTAAAAAAGATAATTAAAATTTAAGTTATTAAAGGCTATTTTTAAATTTATATATAAAAATATTATGTGTTATATATAAAAAAGATAGATGCATATAAGTATACATAAATACTATAGGTCAAGTAAATTTAAAATTTAAATAAAAACGTATATTCATATTTATTTCATGATAAAATAAGTATAAACATTTAAAAATTTTAATATTTTATAGAAAATATAGTTATGATTCACGTAACTTTATATATATTATATATATATATATATATATATATATATATATATATTATTTTAATAAAAAACTATTAAATCATAATTTTGTTAAAATAAATAAGTATATTTAATTATGAAATTAGGTAGTTAATTCTATTATAATAATTAGTGTTATTCTTTTCAAGTATATTTGTCTGTGTATATATTATAATTAGTATTATAATATTCATCTCTCGATCATAAAACATAGATATTGTCAAGTATGGATGGTTAGAGATTGAGATCACAATGTGGAAATGACTGAAGTTTATTATTATTATTATTATTATTATTATTATTAACTTTGAGACATTATTCTAAATCTCTTTATGTTTTATTGTTTAAGAGCAATGTGATGTGAGGAGTATGTCCAAATCCTCTATAGAAAGTTATAGTCTGGTACGATCAGGAATGAAAGGTAGGAGCAATGCTAGTGGCGGAGTTTTGAGGGTAGGGGTCGAGTAATGGAGAACTTAATTAATAATTAGAGTGATTGCATTTGGGAATTAGGAACTCCATCCTACCAAGCTTTATAATTGTGATAACTGTTCTACATTTTGCCGTGATTAGTGGGGTTGCATTGGTATTCTTATATCAACATTTCTGTGTCATAATTATAAATTGTAACTAATCAAAAGCATAAGTTCTAAATTATCTTTTGAATTTATAAAAGAGCTATTAGTCAAATGAGAAAATAGATTCACATTATGTCATTGTTAGAATAAATTTTTTAGGATCTCCTCTCTTTTCTGTGATGATACAAGTTTATCACTACTATAGATAAGTTCGAAATCATTATTTATCATTTTTTTATTTCTTTGTTGAGTATGGACATGGATGGTCATGAATATGGAAGATCTTCCAATATTATTTATTAACAAATGGGAATGACTTGAGAGTAGATAGAGACAAGGTTACTTGCATGTCAAGGTAATATAGGAGTTTCAACTGAGTCTCATATTTTGGGACTCTTACTAATCCTCATGTTTCATATTAGTGTACAACTTATTTTATTTTACCGTCACCTTTGCTTCATTTTCTAGGTAATCCACCCATTGATGATATGTAAGTATATGAACAACTCAGGAATTATCAATAACAACTCATCCTTTACCTTAATACTCACTTGTTGATTATGTATTTGACGTACGAATGAATTATGCAAATGACTCTAATACCTAGTGATATGCCGAAAGAATATCAAACATCTTCCACATGATCTAGGGTACCTACTAATGTATTCTCCTAAGTCTAGCTACATCAAAATGCAAATAGAAGATTAGTTTTAGATATATAAGAGTTTATCTTTTGATATTTTCTTAAGATTATTTCTTTGTAGATAAAGGGTTAGGGTAAATAGATGTCTTTATGTACTTTTTAACTATTTGTCAATATTTCTATATGTAAGATAAAGTTAGAAATCATATTTTACTTTTATTTTGATAATCTTTACGTTCAAATCCAAATTGATGCATAAAATATGATTATGTTTACGTTTTATTCAAATTTTATTTATAAGTTTGATTTAATATTTGTTTATCCTAATCTATTGTCTTAAGAAGTGGAAGTCAAACTCAGCTTTATAAAACCGGCTTGTAAGATAAGGTTTGCATCCAATACACCTTCCTCATGTTGAGCTATCCAACTCGTGCATAAGACTATACGTTTAAGGATGATCCGATAGTGGCCAGATAGGTGACCCGATGATATGATCACTGTAGAGGATTGCTTTAGCTTAAACAGATCCGAACGAGGACTATTAAATTGAGATGGGCCAAACTGGATTTGAATGTGGACAACGATGGCTAATCAGCTACTTGGTGTGCTTTTTGTAGTAGTTGAAACCATGGTAATACTTTTCCTTCAAAATGAATAAAAGCAATGGTCACTTTCTGCTCATCTTGTATAATGTGAAAAACTTTTCAGCCTTGTACAACCAAGTCGTTGAACCGTGGAAAATCTAGCTTCATAGAGCGAGGATGGGAAACAATTGAAGTGGATGGCTGTGTTGGAGAGTCCTTCTGAGATTTCAGGAATAGCTGATGCAACTCCTGCAATTGCTGATCAATCTTCTCAAATAGTTGATCCATTTGCATAAATCGATCATGATGTAAACCTAGAGTCTCTGAAACGTGTTTTAGTTCTCCTTGTATCTCTTTCATTCTTGTGTTGTCATCCATATCCATAAGTAACTCGATGAAAGCACCAATGATACGATCTGTATCTAAAATCAACAGAAAATACCAACAAACAATATGTGTGTAATATTGTTCATATATGTTCTATGAATAAAACTAGTTTCTATAACAACAACTAAGGAATAACGAAAAGTATTATAGCAATTAGTATTTGATCATTCTTCTGAATCTTTAATATCACATTCCACACATTGTGTCTTCTCCTGCCCTTCAGCATGTATAATTCTCTAGCCATTTGGGCCGTTGACCATTCTAGTACTCCTGTTCACTTTTTCCATGGTCTGTGAATTTTTATTTTTGGACCCTATTATATTATTATTATTTGTATCATCCGATAGGCCTAACAATCTTGTTAGGATAGACTTACATACCATATTATGAACTGGAAAGATGAATAAAATGAAAAAAAAAAAAGATAGATACGAGAATAAAGATTACTTTTGTTTTTCTATAACAAAAACAAATGGTTGAATATATACAAACAATGTTCCCTTCCTAGGTATAGCTGGGTATAGCTGAAGAGATTGAAAACAAATAAAAATATTAAACTCTGAATATGTGATAAAAACAAAATAACAAAATTGATGACAATTTAATTATGTTATAAATATAAAAAAATAAGGGATGATATTAGTGCTTTCTAGAAATCAGGTATACATGTCTTTTGAACCTCTCATTGGAAAGAACCAAATATTGATAAGATCCAACTTAAAACAAATATTATTTTAAAAAGATTGAGGATTTAAGATTTTGGTATAAATGTCAACCAATTTTTTTTTTAGTCTTTATATATTTCATCACTAAATAATTTTTATATCATAGAGTTACTGGATTATTTTTTTTATGTAATATACTAATTAAATTAATTTTTATATAATTTTTTATTAAATGAGTTTTTATATAATGATAATTAAATTGGTATATGAATCAGAACTAAATTGATCTCTAATTTTAATTATTAAGGTTTAGCTACTTACTTTATTATTTTAGATACTCATAATTTGGCTTTTAAAAACAAATTTTATTGTAATGTAATTCAAGTTGGATAATTTCATTAAAATTAAAAAAAAAAAGATTGTAGTTCTATTGTTCCTTTCTGCAATATGATTATTTTGGCATGTAAGGATTTGGTATATTTATCCTCTGTCACCTCCTTTCATAATGAAACATTACTTTTATGATAAAATATATATTCAAATTATTATTTTTGAGTCTTAACAACTCATGATGGTGCTATGCATATGTAAAACTCAAAATATTTGAAGGAAATCAATATTCATAATCCATGATTAACCAATGTTAATAGTACTAAGCACGCGAAGATACATATATGAGCATATATAAAGTACAGTATGAGATTATATCCCTAGTTCGATTTTTCTAATCTACATAAATAATTTGTGCTATAAATGTATTATTGTTTTCTAATGTGCGTAGTGTTGCTCCAACTACTAGTCATTTGTGCTAGAATCCTTCATCAGTTTAGTAATCTTTTCTCAGATTTTATATATTGAAATACTTTTCTTTTTGAGGCTCATGTTTTTCTCTAACTATACTCAGTATTTTTTATCAATATTTTTAATAATTTTATTAGAATAAGTTTTAATATTATATTAAAAATAAATTTTAAATTTAATTCAATCTTATAAAATTGATTTTAACATAAAATTTATATCTATTTATAAATTATTAAAAAAATGTATAATTAATCGATATAAAATCTCAAACAAACTTAACATAATGCTGGTTTCGTCCCAAATATATTAAACACAACAAAAGATTAAAAAAATGAATTACATATCCAAATATATTAATAACTTTTCCGCTACATTGCTTGTTAATTCTACTGTATCTCAGTAACTTGATTGCTAATATCCTGTGATGGAGCTATAAAATTAGGACTAAATAACCCACCTATCTCGTAAAAATTAACCTAGTTAAGTTTAGGGAAAGTGTTGCAATTTTCCCTTAATATATGGTAGTTAGATAAAATCACTATGTCGTCGATTCTTAATAAGATAAATCAAATATGAGAAGTTTCAAACATTATTGATGCAAAAATTGGTTAGTTAGCGTCAAATAAAAATTGATTATAATAGAAAATTTAGTTGCTGAGCCATGTCATTAATGAATGATAAAATATAGGAAATCGACATCACAAAGTTTATCACTATTAGAAACTAATTTGCTTTATTCGCTAAATTTAATCTTTTTTTTTTCTTTTTCTTAGAGTTACCTTTTAGGTGTTTATTCTACCTCTTTTAGTTCCTTTTTTTTTCATTTTTTAATTAATTAATTTTTTAATTTTCAATTGTACAAATGAAACCTATACCCCTGAAGGACTCTAATTATATTTTGATGATTTGATTCTAAATCTAAAAATGTTATTTAGCATAATAATATAATACACTATAAAAAAATTGTTAGTAGAGATCAAATTAATGAACTCAAAATTTAAAGAATTAGTTGCTAAAATAATTAAAAAAACTAATCTAAAATCTAAATTCAAACTAGTTAACATCTTAATCCCTAATTTTAGAGACTAAATTAATAACTGGTTTAAAAACCTATTCAAGGACAGTATATTTTATATATATATATATATATATATATATATATATATATATATATATATATATATATATATATATATATGTGTGTGTGTGTGTGTGTGTAAGTACACAGTTTGAAGTATCCTTAATACTTCTTATATATACTTTAAACTTTATTGTCATTGAAAAAACTCAGATAAACCAAAAAAACTGTTGGGATGCACCCATTTTGACTTTGTTTTGATATAATAATTACAATTAAGTTTAAGGTAATTAATTATAATAGGTGGTGTTAAGTTGGTGCGACCAATTTATAGTATGTATTAATTTCTTATTTCCATTGAAGATTAGAAGGACAGAAATGAGGAACACAAAATAATTATTCTTTTGTTTTTATTGGTAAAATTGTTAATGGGTAGTTAGGTTTTGCTGAAACGTATTATGAGATGAGTGTGAAATATATATAAATATATAAAACAATAACAAACTTAGAGTTTTGTGTGGCTTGTTTTGATGAAGGGAAGCACATGGATTTGCGCGTTGAGTGAAGCTTTCACAATCATAACAACTGGATGAGATTCCAATAGCATCATCTTCGGCCTGCAAGAGAGTGTTGAATGTCATGGTTGCCAGAAATAAAGCTTCTTTATCTTTGTTTTATCAACGAATGTGACCTAAATAATCCTCATTTTATTTCCATATCTTGTTTAGGTTATTTCTACTTTATTCTAACAAATTTTCGAATCACAAAAAAGGATATATTAGGTTTTATGTCACCGCGTGTCCTAAAACATAGTTTAATCATATATGACTTCTATCAAACAAGAAAGTTACCTTTATCAGAATTTATTCTCATCTAATGTTCTTCAAAAATCACTTTCAACTACTCCATATACTCATATCTTATGTACAAACCATTGCTAATTTACTAAGTTTATCTGGATTTTAGCTCGTGCATTATTTTAAATTTCTTACATTTTCGATATAAATTATAAAATTGTTTATATCTTTTGTTTATATGAGAAAATTTAAATGTTTGAAATTTTATTTTTCTTTAATTTAGATTTTCAACAATTTTTAAGTACTTTATTTTATGATGCAGGAAGAACCTATTAGGATGCAGGAAGAACTCGTCTTCAAGGTTTCTTTATCGTGAGACAATTTAAAATGCTTGAAATTCTGAGTTATTTTGATTTAGTTTCCCCAAATTTTCAATTTATTTTTAAATAAATTAATTCAGATTTTTGTACCTAACACATATAATAGATTCCTAACTACTTAAAATTGATGAGATCTCAACATTAGTCAATTTATAATATTTTAGTCCAATCAAACTCTAATATTTTAGTCTTAGTCAAGCTAACAACGTTTTATTGAAATAGTGTAAACAAAGGATGAATAAAAAAATACAATTATAAAAATTATAATACAGAGAATTTTTTAGATTCAATTTGAAGTTTTATAATTCAAAATAAAACTATTTATAATTTTAGTTTATTTTAAAATTCTTTATCTCAACAATATATTTTTATAAAATGTTTTTTTTTTCTAAAATAAATTACCGTAAAAATATTAGCTTCCCACAAAGCTTTGCAAAATAAAAAGTCTGAGACATTTTTTTTTAATTACTTGAAAATAAAAGCATTCACTCTAGTGATTCAAAGTCTCTAAAAATAATTGATTTTGGACTTAAATTTCTCTTTAAGTTGTTTTGGTCCTTATTTTAGATTTGGTTGTACCAAGCTATACGCACCTTCTATACCCGAAAAAAGTTACAGGACATTAAAATAAATTTTGTTAAATGCAAAGTAATTTACTCAGTCAAATGTGTTTATTACTCATGGTTGATTACTTAGCTTGGTTGGTACATTGATTAAGTTGTCACCAAATGTATAGAAAATTTACGAATGCAAAGTGTCACAAAAATCATTGTAATTTGAGGATTATAATTTTTTCTTTGAAATTTCAAAACTAATTTTTTTATATATAATTACTTCGAACTCAAATAAATCCGATCCAGACTCAAATTTAAGAATGATTATCATTTAATTAGTTATATTTATTTGATATATTTATCTAATATTATTACTTTTAAGTATGTACTTGTCTTTTTAATTTAGACAATTAAAATTTTAAGTATGTACTCAAGATTATTATAATTGTTTTTTCTTATGAGAATTATATAAAGGTTAGATTTTGATTTTAAAGATTAAGAGAATCTCATTAATAGTCAATGCTGGTTAAATATAGTTTGATTTCTCAGAATCATAACTTTTAGTTAAAGTACATAACTTCTTGTTTAGAATTAAAGGAATTGTTTATTAAGTACCACAACATGTCCTTCTAAGATTATTCCTATATCATTTTTTTTCAAGATTGAATGTTCCATTCATGATGAATCTTAAGTATTTTTAAAATCGAGTGGTGAAGTAAGTTCTGCCAAAAATTTTATTCATGTTTTTACTTCAGATAACCTCTTTCAATTAGTACTTCAAATCATATTTGAACAACTCAATCATCTATAATAAGATTATGCTTTTGTATGTTAGGTGAAAAACTTAACCTTGAGATGAATCATGAAAACTACATCTTTTAATTTTAACAAGAGGTTATTGTAGGAAGGGGTGTTAAACGTGACACATTTTACTAACACCATGTTTATCACATTGACATTTATAAAAGTTGTTCTCAACTTGACATATCTTTGAACTTTAATATGCTTGCTTGAGAATCTAACCAACAAACCATCAAAGGTTTTGAGGAAAGTATCACGAATTTTGGAGACCCATTAATGTATCCCAAAAACTTCCTAGGTCAAATATCAAATGATGGATTTTTTTGTACATAATTACCACCAAGATGACAATTGAGTCATCCTCAAGAAGAGTAACATCTTCCAAGTTAACATCCGAAAATGTAAGGTCAATTTGTTTGTCATCACTCGTCGTGGAAATGGAAAATATCGATTGACATTTTTGTGTCTATCCAAACTAGTTTTTCTACTCCTTGAAAATTCTCTAACAATTCTGTTAAAACTGTGTAAGATGGAGTTCCATGAGCTTCATTGCCTATGTGTTGTTTAGTAATTTCTAATTGGACAATCATATCTTTCTTTATTTTCCTTTTTAATCTGTCAAACAACCTTCTTTGATAAGTTGTTCAATTTGTTGAATTAGGGCAAAATATTAATGTCTGATGATCATATGTCTTGTGAAACTCACACTATGTGCTACATTTTAAGTTAAAAAAGGTAGAAGGGCCACAAGACACCGACATTGATAAGGCTCCTCCTTAAGAGCTTAGAAGTGACTAAGACGACTAAATGATATGTTACTCTTACTAAAAGTCGTATGATTGATGTGTCAACCATGCAATGAGAAACATTCAAAGTATGATTTTGATCCCACCCCTCTTAACTTATCAAAGAGGAATATATTGAAAGATGTCAATATAGTAAAATTATTATTATTGTCAACTAAAACAAACTAGCAACTTCACTTTAGTCATAATCTCTTATACTATAATACAGAAGGTGACTCAATAGCGAACATTTGTCATAATGTTTGCATTTCACTGATCAGAGATCCATTGAATGGGTTCGCTCGGAATCCCTTCACAAAGGCATTTGCAAATATTTCTTTGTTTGACTAAGGATTCTAACATTGATACTGCAAAATTATGCAATGTATTCTTTGAGAGACTCACTTTTGTTCTTGTTTTAACATCGAACAAGTTTCCTATCATAAGGGGCTTGACCTTGTTTGCGACTGATTGAGCTACACAAAAAATTGAAGAATTGTTTAAAGAAAGAGAAGGAGTTGTCGAGTAGGTCGCTAAACTAATCCAAAATAGTGTTGGATAGTGTATCCACAAACATTTTAGATTGCACCACGTCTAATCCTTATGAGCCTAAAATGTTTTGAGATGACTTGTAGAGGCCTGTAATCCCGCGAATCGAGCTTTAGAACCATGTAGGTGAAAAAGATCAATTCATCCATGATTCTTTTCTTGAAGGGTTGAAAATCTCATTATGTTAAATAAACTCAAAGTTTAACCTCTTGTATGAAATATGAGTCTTAAATGTTTGTTAGAATTCTACAATCTGAAGTAGCTCATGGACATTTAATGTTTCTTCCACCCATAGGTGATATTTCTTATAGAATACTTATTATGATTGAAAGATGGTATCTGCCTTTTGTCTTATTTTTTATTGTGTTATGATTTATTACAAGATAGGAACTTTGTCCTCTTTCTCCAAGTAAATGTTATTTCTATGATTTTTTATTATTCTTATTTAAGAAAGAAAATTTTTACTAATCTCATTATTAAAATCTTTAAAAAAACTCCTAAATATATAATATTTGAGTATTTCTTTAAGTCTCTCCCATTTTATATCATCAAGGATAGTAATTATTTAACAATATTTTAATTTAATTTGATGTATGTGACTCTAAAGAAATATTTCCATCGAATTAATAGAAAAGGTTACAAAGTATATTAAAAATGTTTCCCTATGGCTATATCTAACTTTGATAAATTCAACTTTGATCCTAAAAGTTAAGAGATAAATCTAAGAGTCATTACTATCCAAATGCTACTGATTTGATATGATCCCACATCAGATTATTCTTTAAAGATAAAAAAAAAATTAAATATACTAATAAAATTCACTCACATGTATGTTGTCATGGTTTTAAAAATGTGCTTTTGACTTTTCAAAAATTTCGTGATACTTTAAGTTTTTCAAAGATTAATTTAAAAGTCTTTTGGATTAAAACTTCTAACTTTTTACTAATAAAAAAAATTAAAAACACGAAATACTACATTAATACTCTTAAACTTTAATATACGAAAACATAAATGACAAAAATCAACATCTAGCCAAACAATAACAATCTCATACATCCTGAAACCTTTCATCATCCGGCCATTCGTTATTGCAGATAAACCACGTCCACTTTTACCAAAAACTATGCTGAGATAAAAACAAAGCATAAAGCTGTTTCTGCATAATATTCTATATATACATTACTGTTAGGTTTTTCTTTATACAATGTAAAGTACTAAATATTACCGATATCTAATATTTGTCCAAGAATTTGATTAATCACTTTAGAAAGTTGACCTGTTCCATTACAGTTTTGCATCTAAACCTTGTTTAAGAAGAGTGTATGAGTGGGAGGAGTGAGTGTTCATACCTGTGAAGTGAATGTGAGTGTGAGAGATATGGTTGCTTGTTTTCATAAGAAAAGCATGACAACAAAAGCGTTTCATTCCTAAACTCCCCAACCCTTCATTTCCTCCTTCTCATTCCGTGGTCCCCACACCATCTCTTCCCTCACAAAAACCATCCTCATCCCGTTTATCATAAGTCATCATGCATACCAAAATTTCACACACATCCACACCACTCTCCCTTTCTCAACCTTTTTCCCGGTTTCATCCAAACCCAAACAAAATCCCATTTCATCTCGCCGCTACTTTTCTCCAAATTTCACGAAAGCAAAAACCGCATCATCATAATGTAATAAAAACATCCTCGATCAAATCAAAAACACTTTGTTCTCCAAACTGAATGCATGAGCGATACAAAATTCATCGTAACCATATCAGTATCATGGACAGCACGGATTCATCATCAGGGTCTCAGCACCCACATCTACCTCCTGGCTTTCGCTTCCACCCCACCGACGAAGAACTCGTCGTTCACTACCTCAAGAGAAAAGCTTCTTCTGCACCGCTTCCCGTCGCCATCATCGCCGACGTTGATCTCTACAAGTTCGACCCTTGGGAGCTCCCAAGTATGCATCTTTTTCGCACCCCACTTCATCTTTTCATCCATTTATCCAAACCCATGTTTTTAATCGTTGTAATAATCACCACAGTTCTTTTTGCTTTTTCTTTTTTTTGTTTCATCGAAAGTTGCTGTAACAACTGCAAAACTGTCAGTCGTCATATCTTCTTAAACAATATATTTAAAGATTTTACTACAAGAGTAAATTAATATTAAAATATAGTTCGGAATTTATTTTATCTACTTATACAAGTTATCTGAATAGCTTTATCTTATAATCAATTCTGAATTTTTGAATCAATTTACCTGCATGAAATCAATCAATATTTGTACTTGATTCTAAAGAATTTGTTTTGAGCTGCTATTTTTTATTTTTTTCTGGTTTTGTAGGTAAAGCAACTTTTGGTGAACAAGAGTGGTACTTTTTCAGCCCAAGGGATCGGAAATACCCAAATGGGGTGAGACCCAACAGAGCTGCTACTTCTGGGTATTGGAAGGCCACGGGAACTGACAAGCCTATACTAACATCTGATGGGCACAAAGTTGGAGTTAAGAAAGCACTTGTTTTCTACGGTGGAAAGCCTCCAAAAGGGGTTAAAACCAATTGGATCATGCATGAGTATAGGCTTGTTCATGATTCCTTTAATTCAACCTCAAAACCCCCTCCTCTTGTTCCTCCAAACAAGAAAAATTCCCTCAGGGTACATATATGCCATGTGTATATATATAAAACAATGTTTTTGTTTTCTAAACTCTTTTTCTCAGATGAATTTGATTTTTTTATGTTTTTTTTGCTGTTGTAGCTGGATGATTGGGTTTTGTGTCGAATATACAAGAAAAGCAACAGCACCATCCTAACAAGGCCACCCTTGATGGAGAATGGAGAGGAGCTTTCAATGGAGAACATGCTTCCAACGATGTCAACTTTGTCAATGGCTAATAACAATACTCAAAACTCTAAACCTCCATCTTCGAGAGGTACGAGTTATGGACCACTAGGACTCGAAAATGATGACAACTTCTTCGATGGAATCCTAGCCGTTGATCATCAGAGCATGCAAAGTGGTTCTGATTCTCACCTTTTCTCTCCAAACTCAAAGGGTAGCAACTTTCCTATGAAACGTGCACTCACATCACAACAGCTTTGGAACGAGACAGGGTCTCCGGGGTCATCTTCTTCATGTAAGCGATTCCATGGTGATCTTAATAGTGGAAGCAGCAACGCTGAGGACAACGATTCCTTTGTTTCCTTGCTTAGCCAGTTTCCTCAGAACGCAACTTTTCAACCAAACGCGATTCCTGGGTCCGTTGGGGATGGTGCGCAGAGACAGCAACAGTTTCAACTTCCTGGTATAAATTGGAACTGATATATAATTAATAGTGTGGTTTAGCTTAGATTACACACACCTGATGAAAATGTAACACCATTATATTTAGAACTTTATGTTGGTCTAGTATTTTTCACCTTCTTTTCACTTGTAGTCATAACATGCAGAAAATAGGAAGAGATCAGACTTTAGGCATATGTCATACATATGTTGATCAAACTTCAACTTTACAAATTGTACTGCATTAAACTTGATACAACCTCGTAATGAAAATCTTAAATATGGAAAGAAAATTTAGGAGAAAGGACTAACAGAGATATATAATGTAATACGATTATTGCCTTATTTCGAACAAGAGAAACTGGATGAGCCTGGTGAATCTAAAGTTATTCTTTTGTTTTAATCACTAGTTAAGAACTTTATTATGCGTTTATACATTTAGTCCAATCTTTACCCTCAGTAATTGTAGAACAGAGTATGTGTGTGTGTATATATATATATGTCTTATTATAGTTTTGTATTCTTGTTGAACTGAAAGTAGTTTGTCACAATTCTTTGATGGAGAAGACAGATACATAATGAGGTGCCAAATGAGTCCCACCAGTTTTTGTTTTCAAAAAAGAATCTCGTAAGGTCGTAACCAACTACCTTTGTTTTTATCAGCACCAACTACCTTCCTTAATAATAATGTTTTCGGCATTTAGGTAAGATAGATATGCATAAGAATAAAAGGTTGAATTAGCTTATAATTGGAGAATTTTTGTATTTTTTGAAGTGCAAGAAATTTTAATTATAAAAATTTAAAAAGTAAGCATGACAAAGTGGATCAAGTCTAAGCAAATCTTCACAATTTTACCAGTCGCGTTGGTATTTTTCATCTGTCAGCTTGCTCTGATTCGTCTTGTCTAACATGTCAAATTGACGGATCAATGGCACTATTGGTAAGTTTACTCATCTATTTTCTGAATATTAAAAATTAAAATAAAAAATATTTATAAAAATTAAATTTTTTATATTTTATCATTTGAATAATACAAAAATATAATAATATTTTAATTTAAATTATTAACACTTACAAATTAAATTTTAATTAATAATTATAATAAAATAATTGAACCAATAAAGATAATAATTGTAACATTCCAACTATTATATAAATAGTTTTTATTTAATTAGAAATTGGACTATATTTTTCTTTTTTTCTTTTTTCAATAAGATTTTCTTAAAAAGAATATTAATCCTTAATAAATATAAATATATCTTAATATTGTATATATTTATAATTATTCATAATATATTACAAAAATATATAGGTTTTGTATCGTAATAAAAGTTCTACGTTATTATAAAGAAATATTTAATATATTTTTATATATCTTTAGAATATTAAAACTAAATTCTGTATGAGTCAACATTCTAGAAAAGATCTTTTAAGATTTTTCTAAACTTTTATCGAAGAGGTTTTGATTTTACTTGTATTACAAATACATATGAAAGAAAAAACACGAGAAGGAATGTGATCTTTGTAAGTTTTAAATGTCAATTTTAGTAAACTTGGCATCCAATATAGATAATAGGGGTCTAAGACATGCACTCTTAAGATTTAATCTCACTTTATTAAACATATAGATTTATATTTCATTTCTAATGATCTATTATGAATATCAAAAGTTAATTGGTAAGTGATTATTAAGTAATTAAGTATTTTTCATACCCAACCTTGATGATGTTGAGCAGGTATTAGATAGTCTTAAGTTTTGTTTGTGAATATCTTAGTTCAGAACACTATTTTGATCTATTCAGATATTCACCTACTTGATAAATGCTTTTTTAGACTCCACCATTATCCTTGTCTTCACCCCACATGATACCAAATTGTAGCTTCTTAAACACAAACACTTATATATTAGCGTGGTCTCAACTCATTACAACAAAATCTATGATTTCTTTTTGAAATACTCTAACATTTTCAAATATCACATAACTTAATAACTATTAAGATTCATCATATTTTTCTGAAACAATAATATATACACACTAGATACAAAAAATTTAAAAATAATGATAAAGCATATATGTAACTTTCTTTTCTATTCAAGTTCATTAAATAAAAAATATTAACTTTTCCTTTAATTTTTATTATTACTTTGTATGTTGTTCTAACCTAAAAGTTAAGTATCTAAGCCAAAGAGTTGTTTGATGATCCTTCTACCCAAGATTACGTTGTATTTATCGGGGTTAGGAGGGAGGATTCTTCTTAAGCCCACTAAGAAGGGCTTAAGGTAGTAGAATCTATCTTTGTGGGCACGATTAACTCTTATTTTATTAATCTTAGGAATTTAAGTAATAGATCGCATTTTTATAGTTTTTCTTTTTGTAATTGTAGGGCTAGTTGTTCTAAAGGACATTATTGGAAACCTTTTGGGCCACTGAAGCATTTAATCTTTGTCCTCGGCCTTCGATCTTATGTATGATCATCTGTCACACATGTTCTGTTGTTAAAGGTTTAGAAATGTGTCTTACTTCGTACTTGGGTTGGGTTTTTGTTAGGGGCTGTGTAGGTGTAGGAAAACCTTGACTCATAATAACTTGATTTTTGTGTGTACTTTACTTTTTGTATAAGAATTAGAATGCTCCTAAAATACTCTCATTTAATACATTTTGTTATTTCTGATCAAACAACCCTATGTACATAATTGTTTAGCCAAGAAAAATTAAAAGTGACACTAGTCTTCACATATCTATGTTTAGCTTAGGAGAGTGTTTCAAGGAATTAATAGGTGACAATTTTTGTCAATTTTAAAAAAATCAAAATAAAATCAAATAAATTTAAATAAAATAAAAATCAAATATGTAGTTTCAAAATTTAAGTTGTATTAATGAAATTAATTTTCATTTTGAAATAAATATAATTATAATACATGTATGTGTTTTTAAAAAATAGTTTTAATTTTATTTTTTAAATATAATTAGTATTTTGTAAAATGGTTAAATTATAAACATATAGGTTGGATTAGTTTATTCGGATCGTACCCAAGTTAATGATTTGGTTCAATTTAAAACACAATTTTTTGACAGATCATTAATGGCTTTTCAAGTAGGTTTGTTGCCAACCTATTTTGATAATTATAATTATAAATAATCTTAATGGTATTTCTAAATTATAATGATTATAAAATCACTTTTAGTTATTTTTTTATCTCTTCGTAATATAAAGAATATAAGTATTTATTTTCACTAACATACTTTGACTTTCTTTCTCAAGTCTTCTTCTTTATTTATCATTTCTATAATAAAAGAGTTATTTACGATAGAAGGATAAAGTTCAAAGAGAATATGTACTATAAATGCTCCTCGCTAAAATAGTTAGATAAAATGAAGGTTTTCCAAATATAAAACATTTTCTCTATATTATCTATGCAATGTTGTGTGAACAGCTTAGAATATTTTAAGCAATAACACATGCAAAGTATGTTGATATTCTTGACGGAGTCATTAGTTGGTTTTGTATAATAAACCTTCTATTATAAGTATCTTGAATAAGTTCATTTTGAATTGTTTACAAATCTTCCATTATGTATTAGGATTACAGAAGTTGGTAAAATTTAAAAAGGTGAGTTTTTTAACCCTTTAATTATTGGAAAAAAAATTATGTATGAGTTAGCTTAAATTGTAACTTTTTTAGTATTTTAGTGTCACTTAAAATAGAGGATAAAATTTCCAAAGTGGGTATTTTAAATTGATGCCATTAAAAATGCTTTTATTTGCCAATGTACTGGGTTCCTCATCCTTTGTGAAAACATTTTTAAACAAGAAGTTAAATAGCGGATCAAGCCCATTGGGTTAGTTAAAGACTTTAGACTGTTCTTCCTCTTCCTGCATCTTAAACGTTTTTTTAGGCACTTTTAAATTTTTAAAAGATATCTAAAATCTTCCAGCATTATTATTGTGCATATGAAATTATCTTTCACAATCCTAAAGTCTCATTTTAATCTTTCAATTCAACTTCATTGCTATGCCATCATCTCAACAACATATTTTCTCCGATTTCGTTTGTTATTGTTGTCGCGGGTTTACTTCCCTCAACCATCACGGTCTACATATTTATTAACCATTTGAAATAAAGATGTTTTATTAAAAGTTGTGGTTAATTTAGATGATTTATATGATTTGAAAATGTTTTGTGAGTTTTTAATTTTCGTTAACAAATTAAAGAATCGACTGTTCTGGAATAACACATTCTGCAACGGAATGAGCTGTTCTGAAAAATTGTCATCCGGATCCCGGAAAACAGTTCAGAATAATAGTTCTACAACAGTCTATTTTGTAACTATTAATAGTTCCGAAACAATCGATTTTGTAACTTTTTTTGGACCCGGATGATAGTTTTACAAAAGTCTATTTTGTAACTTTTAATTGAAACAACCCATTTTATAATTTTTATACGGTGTCACCCTGCACCACCAATGCTTTACCGCAGATGAAACACACTACCATTTAAAGTCTCTATTGCTAGAAAACATAGCTACAACTGTCTACCTTCATTGTACCTCGCTCTTCTATTGTTCTATTACTTTAATATATTGAAGAGTAAAACTATCTTTGTAAACAGGACAGTTTAGAAATATTTTTAAAATTTGGAGGTGCGTGAAGAAACCTCGAAGGTGTGCAAGTTAAATCTATAGTTTTTGCTTTATCCACTTCTGTGTCTTCTTTCTCTACTTCTTTGAATTGTGAAAAATGCCTCTTCAAAAGAATTCGAACCGAGTAAACATTTTTAGGAATTAAAAAATTGAGCATCGTGTTGTGTTAAATCATGTAATCCAAAATTATTTATTTTTACTATATTATTCAACAATATAAATCATGTAATTCAAAATTAATTTTGTTATTTTCAAATTATACAAAATATTACATAATAAAAATTTATATAATATAATATATCCTCACACTGTTATTAATTTTTTCCTTACCCTGTCTTTTATAAAAAAAAAAGGAATTGTTTCTTATGTAGATCACAAAGATTATTCTACTTTATACAGTACATGATTCACAATTAAGAGAAGAGAAAACTTTTGCATTAGAAACTTTTATTTGGTAGGAAATACAAATAATAAGAATACTTGAGCAAAACACAAAAGTGAAAGATATACCTATAGCACAAGCCTTCAAGATTTGACGTTAGTGAATTAATATCTATATTTTTAAAGTTCACTGTGCCATGTAAATCTGACTTTCTATTTATTAATTAACATCCACTTTTAGTTGTTAATCTCAATCAAAAGGTGGACGTCAAATGTAAATTTTCTTATAGTGCTTTAATGATCTATAATAATTAATAAACACAATTATCATATTTGGTATATATGTTTTCTAAAATTATATTTAAGATATAAATGTTTTTTTTTCATACGAATTTTCCCCTACTTACAAAACTATTTCTAATAAATTGTTTTGGCTCATTTTTTATATCAAGACAAAAATTCAATATTTCAACTTATCCACTAACAAATCATTTCTTCATATACATATATCTATTTGTTTCAACTACTACCCACAAATAAATCACCAACCCATACATACTTATTAATAATATAAAAGTAAATTTAATATAATCATTAAACTTTTAACTTGGTAAAACAGAATAACGTAATCAAAATGCGGATTCAGATGCACCGATTTCGATATTTTCGCATACATAACTATTATTATTAAATCATTTTACTACTTTTTTTTATTTATATAACATTTTATATTTCACTGCTATAACTTTTATGAAGGGTTACATTTCATATATTTCAATTGAATTTTTATTTAAATTTACTATTAGATTGAAAATTTCTTTCTCATATATATAAAATTTTACATTAATATAAAATTATTTATTATATATATATATATATATATATATATATATATATATATATAT